>TARA_R110002110_G_scaffold224829_5_pt1 | contig 53186 bp, 53 predicted proteins | sample TARA_R110002110 | Tara Oceans TARA_R110002110 (sample SAMEA4397330) | marine metagenome | biome: Polar Biome; feature: [SRF] surface water layer (ENVO:00010504); material: water (ENVO:00002006), including particulate matter (ENVO:01000060) such as... | depth 5 m | reverse complement strand
ACTAAACGAAAAACGCTATATTATTCCCGTCGATCCAAAAGACCCGGCCAAAGGCACAGTAGAAACTGAAGTTGAGCCAAATATAAATCCGTGGTTTTACACTTCTGCAGAAGTGAGTGATTTATATGAAAAAGGATATAGATTAATAGCACCGGTGGGTCTGGATCCGGATATTTTTGCAACGGCGGTGGAGCGTTTAAAAGCATTTGAATCTGCCGGTCCAATTTATAAAAAGGGGCCCAATTCGCCGCGGCTTGTGCGCGCGCGAAGGGAGAGGGAACCGGAGGAGCTGGCTGTGGTACGGCGGTACGGCATCGAGGAACCAGCTGTGGGAGTAAAACCAAAAAAAAGGCGAAAGAGAAAAAGAAAGAGAAAAAAACTAAGATGTAAGGCATGCTTCGACTGGTTAATCACTAGAATTTTGAAAAGTCGCTTCCTAGTCGGAGGAACAACAGAAACTTTAGAAGGAGCCATTTTATCCGGAGAAGTTAAAAATTGGATCGACGAGGCTGATGCATTGAATTTACGAGTCGCGGACCAGCTGCGAACAATAATTGATTGGGGGCCGGCCTGGCGGAGGAAATACTATGACAGATACAATAGTGGTGAAGGCACATACACACGGGAAGATTTTAACAAAAAACGAAGGGACTTCAAACGGAAAAAATGGGGAAGGAAGCCACCATTTGACCCTGAAACAATTGATTACTAATTAATAATATGCAGAAACTATTTGAAAATTGGCGAGAGTTTAGGAAAGAAACGTTAAACGAAGTAAGTGATTACGAGATTTTTCGTCGTGCAAAAGTGAATCCTTACACTGGCGAGAAGATGTCTTATGAGACGACACCAGTAACAAAACAAGAAGCGGCGCGGAACAGAGAAGTTATGAGACAAATAGTTTCTATTGGCGACCCTACTGGAGTTTCTACATGGCCGGATGTTGAGGTGGCGTGGAATGACGTTAACAAAGACCCAACATATGGAAATTCAGGTATTTTTGTACTTCAACTGGCCGGCGCTATCCCTCTCATTGGTAAGCTTCCTCAGTGGGTTAGAAAAGGCGCCAAATTACTAGGAATAGTTGATAATTTGTCCGATGTTAGCAAGGCTCATCGGATGACAGGAACAGCACAAGGAATAGCGCAAGCAGATAAAATAGATGATGCTCTGGATACGGCCCGGGCCAGTATTCAAAGAAACATGAGTGGGGAGGTATCGCAGGGAGCGGTTGTTGGCTCACGAGTTGGCGCCAAGGTGGCCGGCCATGGTCCACAAATTAATAAAATGGGCAAAAAAGCAGGAATTTTTTTGGATAATGATAACCGCGCGTTTGTTACTGTTATAACTGATACTGGGCCTGTTACGTTTATGTATAGTTCTGGCACTTCATATCAAATGCTTAATAACGCAGGGCAGGTTGTTGCATCGCCAAAGATGTGGACTCCTGTTGGTGATTTTGCCGGCGGAACGTATAAGAAATATGTAGCAAAAAATTATAAACTTGGGCCCGGGCGAGGAGATATTCCAGACCCTAGATTTGGATCCGGAAATGTAGAATTATATAATCGTCTTTTAAGTATATCGGATGATTGGCACAATTTCTTAGTACAAAGATACGGCCTTGAATGGCCTCACCAGATTCACACAAATCCTGAAATTACTGAATTTGTCGAGCAGGCGATTGATCAAGGCGCGTTCCGGCGCTTGCGCGGGGCGGCCGGCCAAATTGGAAAATATCCCTCACCTGACAGCGAGTTTGGAAAAATATCTGCCGTGCTGCAGCGGTTGTCGCCGGATGGAAAAGTGACAGGCGAGTTGAAAGACGCATTTGGCCAATGGGTGCGAGGCGATGCTTTAGAATACAATTCGTGGAGAAGAGGGCAACTTAATCGCCATGGCTCACAAAACCAGCCGTTAGAAGAAAGACGTGTCACAAATAAAAAATCTACCTCTAAGCTTTTAGTATCAATCAAAACATCAACTATTTAATAATATGCAGAAACTATTTGAAAATTGGCGATGATAAACTAGCTGTTAATAGTACTAATAATTTTTTCATGGGTTTTCTCGTAGGAAATTATCTATTAATAATATAGAACTAACAAACTTTAAGTAAAGATTTTTAAGTACAATTAAACTATTTAATAATATGCAGAAACTATTTGAAAGCTGGCGAGGCTTTAAAAATGAGGCTCAGGACCCTGATTCGGATGCCGATGATGCAGCAGAGCTACGAAACATGGCTCCGGAGATCAACCGTGAATTTATAGAAAAGATAATTGGAGATTTTAGTTTTAACTCTGCGCAAAGTTCTCAGCACCGTTGGAGTCCACGCCAACCAATAATTGATTATTATTTTGATAAACGCATTGGCAACTGGAAATTTCAGGCAGCGATTCCAGATGGCACAAATGACGCAGATAAGTGGCCAAGAGTTCCGGAAGACGGTACGTGGTCGGATCAAGACGTTGTAGAGTTTCTAACGCGAGTTAAAGATAACCCTAATCAGTTAAACTTATTCGAAAATTTTAGAAGTTTTACAACTGAAGGCGTCATGGACGATAAACCTTATCTAACAGATAAAGCTGCAGCAAAACGACTTTCTGGGGCTGATAATATTTATACTGAGAAAAAAACTGAAGAGCCTCAAAATGACGAAATAAAAAAGAAAATTAAAATTACTTTAAAACGTGAAGGGGGCGCCTCTGGGTTAGACCCTCTTTTAAAAGCTGCTAGAAAAATTGATCCCAAAATTTCTAAAAAAGAAGTAAAACAAATAATCTCGGTTATGTCAGATGTAGAACAACATACAGATAAAGATTATATTGACGTTTCAGGCTTAAAAGAGGCAGTTGCATTATTTTTAGAAATGAAAGAAGATACACTCGATGAGAAAAAAAAGAAAAAACGTGATGCATGTTATCATAAGGTAAAGGCAAGATACAAAGTTTGGCCATCAGCATATGCCTCGGGCGCCCTTGTAAAGTGTCGTAAGAAAGGCGCTAAAAACTGGGGCACTGGTGGCAAGAAAAAGAAGAAGAAGAATGAATCTTTATCGTTAGAAGACATGATCAGAGGAGAAATACAAAATGTTTTGAATGAAAAAGGACCGCGGTGTTGGACTGGTTATAAAAAAAACCCTAATAAGCCAACTGGTCCCGGGTCTTGTATTCAAGCAGAAGACTCACCCAAAGAAGAGATGGAAGAAGATCTTAAAAAATGGTTTTCTCAAAACAAAGGAAAGGGTTGGGTCGATTGCAAGACCGGCAAACCGTGTGGGCGACAAAAAGGCGAAAAGAGAAAAGGATACCCAGCTTGTCGGCCAACGATGGCGCAATGCACAGAAAAAGGTAAAAGGGCCAAGAAAAGTTCTGCGGAAGTTGACTGGAAATAAAAAATATGAAGATTACAAAATCACGATTAACAAGAATTATTTTAGAAGAGTTAGATGCGGTTCTTTCAGAACAAGAGTTCTATGAAGTTGATGCGGTCGGTATTAACGAAGAGTACTGTCCAGTTTGTCGCGAAGCTCAAGAGTTAAAAGAAAAGAAAAAAAGCAAGAAGCCTTGCAAAAAAGCTAAAGGTAAAAAGTTTGTAAAAAGAGTTAACGGAAGATGTAGATCGTTTGGCCAATCTGGTAAAGCGAAAGGCGGCGGGCCTAGGATCCGCCCTGGAACAGCAAAAGGTGATTCTTACTGTGCAAGATCTGCTGGAATAAAAAAATGTAAAAACCCGCCGTGCGCGAATACGCTTTCTAGAAAAAAGTGGAAGTGTCGCGGTAAAAAATCGATGAAGGCATAATACTATGAGAAATTTATTTGAAAATTGGCGTAAATTTGTTGATGAAGCAAAAAAGTTTGTTTGTCCTCCGGCCACTCAAGACGCAAGTTTAAATAATGAAAACAGACAAAACGCGATTAATGAAGCAAAATATGGACCGGCGAACCCGGGTGAGGAAAACGAAAAGTTCTGGAGCTTTTATGCAGACAAATGGGACACAGATATAAAAGAAGCAAAAAGCATGAGGTGCCACAACTGTAGTTTTTTTAATGTGTCCCCTCAGATGAAAGATTGCATGGAACAGGCAATTGTAGATGATGAATATGAACAATGGGACGCCGGCGGATTTGGCTTCTGCCACAAATTTGATTTTATGTGTCGGCAAGAAAGAACGTGTTTGAGCTGGGCTTCTGGTGGACCGAGAACGGGAGAACAAGAGATGGAAAGTGAAGATTAATTTAGATCTAAAAACTTTGATAACAATTGTAGCTTTTGCTGCTACAATGGGTGGGTTCTATTATTCGACCCAAGAGCGATTAGATAATTTAGAAAATGATATATCGATTTTGGATAAAAAAATAAAACGTTTTCACCGCTTAATCAAAGGAAATAAATGAAATTAATATCGTCTCATGTGTGCATGACAAAGGACGTCGGCTTCCATGGTAATCTTTTCGGCGGGCTTATGTTATCTTGGCTTGACGAAGCAGGCGCTACTTTTGCCGCTGAGATATGTGAGTCACCTAGAATGGTAACTAAAAAGATAACAGAAGTAATTTTTCAAAAACCTGTGAGACCTGGTCAGATAATTAAAATTTATGGTGATCTTAAGAAAATTGGTAATTCATCAATAGTCGTAGGGTTAGAAGCAAGAAGACATAGTCCATATAACGGTTCACAGCGCAGTGTTTGTACAACAGATATGACATTTGTTAGAGTCGACGGCGACGGAGATTCTGTACCTATAAGTGTGCACATAAAAGAAAAATATAGTACTTAATATTATAAGAAGTTTATTATACTAATTATAAAGAGGACTTTGTATGATTCGTGTCATGATAAAAGAAAGCAGCAAACCACAAGGTGCAATAAACGAATCCGAACTGGGAGTCAGCCCTGAATTGTTGGTGAAAGGCAACACTAGTGGCTTTAAAAAATTCTTGAAAGGAATAACAAAGTTCGGTACGATTCCAGCGATCGCGGTAGAGTTGTTGCCGGCTAGAGAATTATACATGAACTGTAGAGCTGCCGGCGCTGAAAGATCGATCTGTACCGAAATGTTTTGGAAACGATTTGGATCTCAAGGTTTCGTTGAGTTCGAAGAAGAGCTAGGAAAACTGCGCATGGACTATCGTAAAGCCTGGAATCTTTATGCATCTACAAAAGGGAAAGTCGGCAAAAAAGGTTATTATCCTTTTTTCTACGAGTATTGTGATCTGGACACGGCTGAGGATGTGCGTAAGGAAAAATGCAAAAATAGAAAAAAGCTCTGGGACATGGCAATATATACAAACGAACACAAAGCCATTGTCGCGCGATCCAAGGCTTGGCAGCGTCGTAGATACGCAAATGTATTAGCTGTGCCTGTTAAAAAACTTTTAGAACCTAATTGCCCTCCTGGCTATAAAATTACGCCGGCTATCGATGGTGGAGGCCGTCGATGCGAGCCTGAAAGGATATAATTATGATAGAAATCAAAATAAACAGTAAGCAACTGTTGCTGGAAGGTGCAACAATTGAAAAGTGGAAAGCGGAAGAGAGTCTGCGCGCGATGATGCAAGCATACTTAGAGGGCAGACCCAAGGGCACCAAACCAATAATAAAAATCAATCCGGATACTGGAGCGTTCTCGTTTGATAATCCAACTGGAAAAGTTGAAGTGGGGGCTGAAACGCTTCCCGGACAACGGTCGAAGGGCCCACCAGACGTAGGAAGGGGCCAATACCCCAAAATCAAGCCAACATGGGCGCGGCCCCTGGACCCGGGAGGCACAGGTTTCTCACGCGGAGTAGCCAGAGGTCCTCACTCGCAGCCGGCAACAACGTATATGCCCAAAACAAAGCTTCCGTCTGCCCGTCTGGGACCAGGTTACACTCTACCTTTAGAAACGATAGAAGTGTTATCTAATGGAGATATAATAATAAATTCGGACCTTCGTGGCCACTACAGCGCAGGTGACCTTCGTAAGCTTGATGCTGACGGTATCCTTCCAAAAAGGTGGGTTAAAGACTACCAGTTAATATTAGATGAAATAGCAGATATGGTTGCAACTCAAAGCAAAGGATGGAGGGCTTTATCTAACTCTAAGGAATTTCGATTAGCGAAAGGAGAGACTGTTTCTTTAGCTCGCAGAGTTGCACAAAGAATAAAAACAACTGTTGGTGCTAGCTGGAGTATGGTTATAAACCGTCTTGATCCAACAGCAAAAATTTATAGAAGACAGATGAGTGCGATTGGTATGCCTCCTTTAACCAAAAGAGGTCGAAAGAAAATATCTGCGGCGGTTGACAAAGATATTGTTAAAGTTAAAAGAGACCTTGCAAAAGCCCGGGCTAAAAATACTAATTTGATGAACACTCCCGGATCTCCAGAAAAGAAAATAGCAGCGCAAGGACAGCGCGCAGCGAAATTAAGAGAAACGCTGGTCGCTTTACAAGATCTAAAGAGCATTTTAGATGCTGGAGGTACAACAAAGAAAACTCTTGGTGGAGCACTCAAGCGCGCCGGCGCTGTGGGAGCCCGAGGCCTAGGCAAGCTAGCTGGATATTTAATGCTCCCAGTTGATGCTGTGATAATATATCAGATGCTACAAGACGCACAATCGCATGGCGCAACATCTACAGAGGCGCTGAAACTAGCAGGTTTAGCACAAGGTCATGATTTTGACGCACTTGGAGAGCTTCTTCTTGGGTGGGCTGGATATCAAGACGATTGGTTTGTGCATAAAGAATTCTTCCAAGTCCATGCTAGAGTTGAAACAAGGTACTACCTTGCATGGAGCAAGATGATGTATTTAAAACAGCCGTACGACAAAATACCAATTGGAACTAAAACACCCGGAGGTCCATGGACTGCTGAAGATCTCAATACACTTCGTCGAGTTGCAAAATATCAAAAAAGCGGTGTAGACCTCGTTGACCCAGCCTTAAGAAGAAGAATGGGAAAAGATCTTCGCGGGTTTATGGAGAAAGCCCTAGGACCATCAGATCCTAAGAAAAGAGGATCTACAGATCCAAGCGATTATAACCTGATGGGTCCACCAAGCTCCATAGAAGAGTCTAAAAATTATCAAAGATCTAAAAATAAAATAAAAATAAAAATTAGTTCTTAACTTTTCTATAAATTATCTTATTATATAATATAACTAAAATTACAAATTAACTATAAGGAGATAATTATGACTGTAAAGCAAGCGTTCAACAAACCATGGAAAAACGAATCTTTTCATGCAACATTCAAAGAAGCAGATACAGCTCGAAACAAGCTTATTGAAGTATGGTCTAGTTGTGAAGAGCATAAAGGCCGGCAAGTGAAAGTTCGACGACTAGTCGATCGGTACGTTGTAAAAACACGGTTACATCCAGATTTTGAGCCAAAAGAGGAGAAGAAAAATGGGAAAGGTAAACGACGAAATAAAAAAGATTCAAGTAGAGGAAAAGTTAACACTTCCTCAGCTGTTTGATAAATACCCTCACTTAGCTAAGCTTCAGTATGAAGAGATTAGAGAAGAGAGTAGTTTAAAAGAAAACAAAAGCCAACTTAAGCTTCTTCTAGATTAGCTTTACACTGCTCGTTTTTGTACCTATTTTATTATGGTACAGAACCGGGCAGTATCTCCTCGCTCTTATAAAGCGTAGAAAGAGTAATTGGTTACACGTGGGTTCAATCCCCACCTGCCCGACCAGACATTGGAATTTAATTATGAGAGAAAGTAAAAAAAAGTATTTAACTGAATATAATAAATACAAGAATGTTCAGCTAGCTTTAAATGAAATTTATGTCAAAAAGTCTCGTACGACTGAAAAAGTGGTAATTACTGAGATTGATGAAGAAGCTCAGGTGGCTAGAGTAAAAAACTTACGTACTGGAGTTTTGCAAACTAAAACTCTTCATTGGTGTCGTAAAAACTTAGAGCCCTCTTAGCTCAGTTGGCAGAGCATCGGACTCTTAATCCGCAGGTCGTTGGTTCGAAACCAACAGGGGGTACCATATAATGAAATTCGAATTTACAAAACATCCTCATATTTCATTGAGACGATTTGTTTGGCATAACAAAATTTGCATTGGTTACGTTGATCAACGAATTAGAGAATATGATAATATTGATTGGCCGGCCCTTAGGGCTGACAAGACAAAAGTGCTTAAAAGCGGCGATCGGTGGTATTCTACATATTCAGCACGTGCTTTTCCGGACGCTTTAGTTCATGGCACTTACAAGAACGCAGATCAAGCAGCAATTGCAATATTGGAAAAACATTTTGAAAATGCGCCATCCTAGGAGTACGTGATGCACGATCAATGGAATTTATGGAAAAGAAACGTAGTCGATAAATATAAAACTTGGTCGTCGGAAGAAATTCGAAAAGACCTAGAGTTCCATGCAAACCCATTTGCAGTTTGCATGGAACATTGGAAGGGCGACTTCAACATCGGCACTCTTATAAGGAATGCTAATGCATTTAATGCTAAAGAGGTTTTTTATTTGGGTAAGAAAAGATTTGATCCAAGAGGGGCGGTAGGTTCACATCATTATGTAAATGTTACCCACCTAGGAAGCTGCTATACAAGCCTTAACAAGTTAAAAAAGCGCTACACCTTCATCGCTGTCGACAACAACACTCCAAATACAACAAAATTAACCAATTTTAATTGGAATATGATATCAAAACCACCTTTGTTTCTCTTCGGGGAGGAAAGCACCGGGCTTACCAAGGAAGCTTTAAAAATGGCCGATTATACGATAGAAATTGAGCAGTATGGTTCTGTGAGGAGCCTCAACGTAGCAACAAGTTCTGGTATATTGATTCACGACTTTGTTCGATTTTTAAAAAATTCCACAAATCAGTGTAAGATACAGACAGCGTTATATGATGAAAACGATAATGAACAGAATGAATCATGCCAACTAACTCTCCTTTAATATTAACAATAGGCGAACCTGATGATCCTCCGATTGTAGGTATACCAAAAAATGCGTTTCTTTCACTATTCCCAAAAAATCTGCCTTGGTACACCGGTACCATTTCTCCGTCAATGATACCAGCCGGCGCCGCTAAATTATATACTTGCTCTCCGTATTCCGGAGGCTTGACAGACAACCTAAGAGGAAAGTTTGGAAGATCTTTTGTTTTCTTAGCTTGCAATATACAGACATCTAGTTTTAAGTTATATTTTAAAATGATTAGCGCATGCGTTCTGTTTTGTCGATCAACGGCTTTATGTAATATATCGCCGCCGGTCTTATTTATAAGACCTTCTAATTCACCTAAATTACATATATGTGCTGCGGTCAATATTGCTAAAGAGCCACCATATAAAATAATTGATCCAGATCCGGAAGAATGCAGTGAATATTTTGGTTCTTCACACTTTTCTTCCTTAGTACATATTCCCGGCTTCACATAAGTTTCAATTTTTACCACTGATTTTTTAACGTCTGAAAGGCGTTTAATAACGGCGGTTTGCGAAACACAACTACTTATAAATGGAACAATTAATATTAAAAAAAGATTTAAAAATTTTTTCATATCATGGTAAATAGTTTGTAACAATAGAGTAACATATGAAAAAAACTTACATTCTCGATACAAACGTGTTTTTAACTAACGCAAAATGTATCTTTGAATTCAAAAATAACGACATTGTCATCCCTTTGAAAGTGCTTGATGAAATTGATAAGCATAAAAAAAGACAAGATGGCGTAGGCTTGCAAACAAGGTCTACAATCCGTATACTAGATGATTTGCGAAGCAAAGGAAATTTGCACAAGGGTGTACGCCTAGGTCGAGGAAAAGGCATATTATCTGTTAGAGGATATGATATCGCAGACGTTCCCGTCGCATGCGACATCGCTAGTGCAGATAATGAAATAATCGCAACCGCTATAACTCAAAAAAAGCGAAACGAAAAGCGAAAAGTAATTGTCGTGACTCGCGATATCAATATGCGTGTTAAGTGTGATTCTTTGGGTATACCAACCGAGGATTATGTACCAAATCGTATAGTTTTAAGTACTAACGAACTTTATACGGGTTTTATAAAACACTTAGTCGACGATCAGACTGTAGACCAATTTTATGCTGGAGAAGAAGTTTTTCTAGAAAGAGAAGATGTCAAGCTTTTTAAAAACCAATTTGTCATGCTGGTTTCTAACGCAAATGAGAAAAAGACGGCTCTGGCTAGATTTAATGATTATAGTGTAAAATTAAAAAAAGTCGACGAGTACTCCGGGTCTGTTTGGAACCTCAAACCTAGAAACAAAGAGCAGTTGTTCGCGCTAGACCTTTTATTAGATCCGTCAATACCAATTGTAACTCTTATTGGCAAGGCTGGTTGCGGAAAAACTCTTTTAGCGTTGGCGGCCGGGTTATACCAAGTTTTGGAAACTAGCGAATACAAAAAACTAGTAGTGACTCGCCCCGTGCAGCCTCTAGGAAAAGATATTGGTTACTTGCCCGGGACAATGGAAGAAAAAATGAAGCCATGGCTAATGCCAATTCAAGATAATTTAGATTTTCTATTGAATGGCAAATCTAAAAACATTGCTCACTTCTATGATGATAAAACAATTCAGGTCGAAGCGCTAACGTATATAAGAGGGCGTTCTATCTCAAACGCATTTATTATCGTTGATGAAGCACAAAATTTAACAACTCACGAATTAAAGACTATAATTACCAGAGTTGGAGAAAATACAAAAATAATCTTGACAGGAGACATAGAACAAATAGATAGTGTCTATTTGGATTCCACCTCCAACGGTTTGTCATATGCTGTCGAAAAATTTAAATTTCATGAATTAAGTGGCCACGTAGCGCTAACGAAAGGAGAGCGTTCGAAAGTGGCTACTTTAGCATCAAAAATACTTTAAAAGGAGAAAAAATGAAATTTCTAAAAACTACTATGTGCTGCTTACTAGCTTTATGCTTTCTTACAGGATGCCCGACCGACCGGGTTACATCACCGCCGGCCGATGTTGCCGACACCCTTTCTGCTAAAGACACTACCCTGGATTCGGATACCGGGACAAGTGCCACGGGTGACGCTTTCAAAGAAACTTTTGGTTCGGACGATTAGGAGCTAACAATATGGAACAAGTAAATGCGAAAGAATATAATAAAAATCCAACTCTTAGCCAGTTAGTCACACCTGATAACGATCTAAAAAATATATTGTTAGAATATGTAGGAGAGAAGTTAGGACCTGCAAATCAAAACATTACAACAGAGATGATTGTTGAGATAATGGCAGAAGAATTTCCAGATTTCCTGTTAGTTGTAGCTGAAGAAAATTTTCTTCGTGGCTATGAACAAGCCCTATCTGACGTCGACTCCGGGCAAAAAGAATTTCGAATGGAACAAAAAAAGAATGATAAACAAAGAAAAAGTTGTAAGTTATGTGAAGAATAATCAAAATAGCCTATGGCAGCAAAAGTTTGGACCACTGGATGTTGTGATAAAAGATCAAGTTATAAATGAGGTTGATCTTTCAGGCGTTTTTGATAAAATTCTAAAACTTATTCCAGATCATTTTTTAGAACTCGTTGACATTATTTATATTGGTAATTTTGATTTTTTAAAAGAAAAATCAGTTAATGCTTCATATATGGACGGCGCGATTTATGTTACGAATGACCAAGAATCTGATTCAGATTTAATTGACGATTTGGTTCACGAATTTTCTCATGCGGTTGAAGAGAATCATGGATATTTTATTTATGATGATGGCACAATAGAAAGAGAATTTTTAGGAAAAAGGAATAGGCTGAAAAAGATATTAGTTCATGAGGGCTATGAGATTGGTCAACTCGATTTTATCAATTCGGAGTACAATCATGAGCTTGATACTTTTTTGTTTAAGCAGGTTGGGTATGAAAAAATAATGTCATTAGTACCAGGCTTATTTCTAGCACCATATTCGATTACCTCTATACGAGAATATTTTGCAAGAGCTTTTGAAGAATTTTATTTGGGAGATCGTGTTTACTTAAAGAAAATATGTCCTTATATTAATATTAAATTATTTTCTTTACATGAGAAAGGAAGCGAGGAACAATTAAATGAATTTTAAATTTGATTTAGATAAAGAAGCGCAAGTTTTAATCTTGACGGTTTCCATAGACGCGAAAAAAACAGCGGGACATCCTAGAATTAAGGTTGGCTGGCCAACAATTAAATCTTTAGTAGATGATTACATTCAACAAAACGGAGACTCAGCTGGGCTCGTTCAAGGCTGCACTGTCGGGGAATGTCGAAACTCCGTCCAGGGTCTAGACAATGCACATCCGGAAAAATGTTCCGGAGTTTGGATTTTTAAATTAGTCAATCCAAAGGCTAAACAACTTAAAGTTGTGAAAACTGCTGTAGAGTGGAATCCTGAACCTAAAAAAGTTACGACTACTCGGTCTAAAAAAACGACTAAGAAAACAAAAGAGGGATGAATGAGATCTCATATATCTTTCTCCGAGCTAAAAAAATGGCAGGAGTGCGCACACAAGCACAAACTAGTCTATATTGATGAAATAAAAAAATTCGTAGGTAACGAACACACAGCTTTTGGTAAAGCAATTCATGATGTTTGTGAAAAGCTTTTGTTGTCTGAGAAAACTTTTGACGCAAAATCTCTTTTCAACACTCAGTTTCTAAAAGAATTAAAAGATTTAGAAGAGGCTAAAGTTGCTCTCCGGCCAGATCTTGTAAGAGATATGAGGAAGCAAGGAGAGCCATTGACGGAATATGTTCTTCCCGCCGTCAAGGATTTTTTTAAAGATTATGAAGTTGTTTCCGCCGAAGAAGAGTTGTACGAAGTACTAGAAGAAGACCTTAAATACAAGGGGTACATAGACTTAGTTCTAAAGACTGCAGACGGAAAATATCATATAATAGACTGGAAGACCTGTTCTTGGGGTTGGGATTCAAAAAGAAAAAACGATAAAATGACTACATATCAATTAACGTTTTATAAACATTTTTTCTCACTGAAACACGGTATAGAACCTGAAAATATTGAAACCTATTTTGCTCTCTTGAAGAGGACAGCAAAGAAAAATAAGGTTGAAATATTTAATGTACCTAGCGGCTCGAAAAAAACACAAAATGCTATTAACTTATTAAACAAAGCGATATATAATATAAAAAATAAAAGATATATCAAAAACAGATTATCTTGTCACACGGTCTTTGGTCCGTGTGAATTTTTAAATACGGAGTTTTGTAAATAAATATGAAAGAAAAGATTAAAGTATTGGTAATTGCTGATCACCCCTTATCGCCTTCTGGTGTGGGTACACAAACTCGCTACATGCTAGAGTCCTTGTTAGAAACAGGCGATTACTCTTTTACATGTTTGGGGGGCGCGATCAAGCATGAAAATTATTCTCCAATAAAAATTGATGACTATGGTGATGATTGTATAATTTACCCAGTCGACGGATATGGAACACAAGACATAATCAGGTCGATGTTGCGTACGGTCCGTCCAGACATGTTATGGTTTATGACAGACCCAAGATTTTTTCCTTGGTTGTGGGAGATCGAAGACGAAGTTAGATCTTTAGTACCTATGATATACTATCATGTTTGGGATAACTATCCTTATCCGGACTTTAATAAAGTTTGGTACGATTCTACTGATGTCGTCGTGTCAATATCAAAAGTTACACACGATATAGTAAATAATGTATCTCCAGATGTAGAAGGACATTATCTTCCGCATGCTGTCAACTCTGAATTTTTCAGACCCTTAGAGGAGTCAGAAATACAGACTTTAAGAAAAGAGATGGGTATCGATTCCGATGATTTTGTTGTGTTCTTTAATAGCAGAAACGCAAGAAGAAAGCATACCGGGACTCTTTGTTTTTGGTTTAAGGAGTTTTTAGATAAAGTTGGCCATGACAAAGCAAAACTTGTCATGCATACTGACCCCGCTGATCCTAATGGTCCTAACCTAATCGCTGTAATAGACAAGCTGGGGCTAACGAACGGAGAAATAAGATTTTCAACGAGTAAGGTCGACTTTCCTCAACTAGCGGCAATGTACAACATTGCAGACGTTACTGTCAACATATCTGATGCAGAAGGTTTTGGCCTCAGCGCTTTAGAGTCTTTGTCTTGCGCAACGCCTGTTATTGCAACAATGACTGGGGGTCTGCAAGAACAAGTGACAAATGGCGAAGAATGGTTCGGTGTAGGCATTGAGCCTTCATCAAAAACTATTATTGGTTCTCAGGACATTCCTTACATTTATGAAGATAGGATCAACAAAGACGATTTTGTTAATGCTCTTATGAAAATGTATGAGTTGAACCGCGAACAAAGAAGAGAAGTCGGCCTTAACGGCAGAAAGCATGTTGAAAAAAATTATAATTTTAAGGATTTTGGTGAAAGATGGGATAAGATTCTCAAGTCTGTTCATGAAAAATATGGTTCTTGGAATACTAGAAAGGGATACAAAACTTGGGAGTTCAAAGAGGTTAAAGTATGAAGAAAAGAGTAATGTTGCGCGGCCCATTACTAACACAATCAGGTTATGGGCATCATACTCGCACTATTTTAAGAGCACTACGCACAAGAGAAGACTTGTTTGATGTATACCTACATGCATTAAATTGGGGGGTAACTAGTTGGATTTGGCATGATGATGAAGAAAGGAAGTGGATTGATCAGACATTAGAAAAGACAATACACTATATTAGAAATGGCGGCCAGTTTGATATATCTCTGCAGGTCTCGATTCCAAACGAATGGCAGAAAATAGCTCCTGTTGACATAGGAGTCACAGCCGGAATAGAAACTACCGCAGTAGCTCCGGAATGGCTTGAAAAAGCAGCTGTAGTTGATAAAATCTTAACTATCTCATCTCATTCGAAGCAGACGTTCGAGGGGACAGTATATAAATCAAAAAATGAGCAGACAGGAGAAGAGTTTGTTTTAAGCTGCCCAACCCCTGTTGAATATGTTTCTTATCCGGTTATAAAAAAAGAACCAAAGAGCCTAGATTTAGATCTGTCGACAAAATTTAATTTTCTTTCTGTTGTACAAATTAGCCCACGTAAGAACTTACCACAATTAATTTCTTGCTTTGTCGAAAATTTTAAAGACAACGAAGATGCTGGCCTAATACTCAAGGTTAATATTGGAAAAAACTCGTTGTTAGACAGGGTCAACACAGAAAGTAAGTTAAAAATGTTGCTTGCGCCTTATAAAGATGCAAAGTGTAAGATTTATTTGTTACACGGATATATGTCTGACGAGGAAATGGCCGGCCTATATTGTCATCCTGACATAAAAGCGTTAGTGTCAACCACTCATGGCGAAGGCTTTGGTCTTCCAATATTTGAAGCAGCTTATTATGGGCTACCAGTCGCAGCAACAGATTGGAGCGGCCATCTAGATTTTCTTTACAAACCCATCAAAAGAAAAAATGGTAAAGAAAAACTAAAGCCGATGTTTAAGAGAATTAGTTATACAATGGGTCCTATACAAAAAGAAGTTGTATGGAAAGGAGTTTTAAATGAAAATTCTAATTGGGCTTATCCCGAACCTGGGTCAATTAAAATGGCGATGGACGAAATTTATAAGGACCATAGTCGTTTCAAAAAGCAGGCAAAAGATCTACAAACCTGGGTATGTAAAGAGTTTGCTGAAGAAAAGCAATATAAAAAAATGGTTGAGTTGATTTCTCCTGAAGAAGAAAGGGAAACTTGGCTTCAAGAAATAGAAGAAATTGTCAAAGAATATGAATAGAAAAATAATCTATTTATCTGATTTTTTTATTGAACACATAATTGGTGGTTGTGAGCTAAATGACGATGAATTAATAAAACTACTCAAAGAGAAAGATTTTAAAGTAAAAAAGATTCAGTCTCATTTAGCAAATCTAGAATTTCTTTACCAAAACAAAGAATGTTTTTTTATAATATCAAATTTTTGTAATCTTTCTTTCGAATGCAGAGACTGGATTAGCGAAAATTGCAATTATATAATTTATGAGCACGACCATAAGTATCTCAATACTAGAAATCCGGCGAATCACAGATTTTTTAAAGCTCCACAGAAGGACCTAAGAAATTTTTTCTTTTATAAGCACGCAGAAGTGGTTGTTGCACAGTCTTCTTTCCATAAAGAAATAATTGAAAAAAACTTAGACTTGGATAACGTTTTTAGCATAGGAGGTAACTTGTGGTCACTTTCTTCTCTAGAAAAACTTAGAAATAATTGCAAAAAACAAAAAAATACTAAATGCTCTGTGTTGAATTCGAATATTCTTCATAAAAACACTTCCGGAGCGGTTGAATACTGTGATAAGCACGGTTTAGAATATGAGTTAGTTTCCAGCAATGCATATGAAAGCTTTTTAGACAAGCTGGGCGCAAACAAGACGTTTGTTTTTCTTCCAAAAACTCCAGAAACACTATCAAGAGTTGTGGTAGAGGCTAGAATGATGGGAATGTCTGTTAAAACTAACTCACTTGTTGCTGCATGCCAAGAGCCTTGGTTTGAGTTGAAAGGCGAGCCTCTTATCAACCATATGACCGAAAAAAGACAAGAAATAGTCAATTTTGTGCAAAAAACAGTCGCGACTAGCCAAAAACGATCGTTTTCACCTAAAAAAGTCTCTATTATAAGCACTTTTTACGATGGCGGAGCCCATTTAGAGGGGTTCTTAGCCGATATCACCAATCAGACAGAATTTGACAAATGTGAGCTAATTTTTGTAGATGCCGGCAGTACCGGTAAAGAAATGAGGGTAATAGAGCAATATATAGAAAAATATGACAATATTTCTTATATAAGACTTGAAGACAGGCTTAAACCAACTCCATGTTTGAATATGGCGATCAAAAAAGCATCTGGGCAGTATTTAACCTTTGGTTTCATTGATGATCGAAGAAAATCAAATTGTTTAGAGATTTTGCTTAACGAAATAGAAAATAGTGATAATATTGACTTAGTTTACGGAGATGTTTTGCAAACTAACAATATAAATGAAACGTTTGATGATAATTCAGCCAGTGGCGCATTGTTTGAACACTCTAGGTATAATTTTTCGAAAGAAAACATGGTGAAGTGTATTCCGGGCCCAATGCCCTTATGGAAAAAGAAAATGCATGATAAATCCGGATTTTTCGATCAAGAAGGGTGCAATTTCGCCGATGATTGGGAAATGTGGCTGCGCGCCGTCAATAACGGTGCTATTTTTAAAAAAGTAAACGAAACAGTTGGGTTGTATTATTCCGGAGGCCGCTCCGGACAGAACAACAACGCAGAACAACTTCGCGAAGAAGCAAATGTGTTTTTTAAGTATGCACATTTGTTTGGCGCGAATTTTGCAAAATTTAGACCTTATTTTAGTCAAATTTTAAAAGGAACATGAAAAATGAAAGAGAGAAAGTACTTACCAACTTTAAGTGAGTTAATCGATCGACTTTCTATAGTGCAGTTAAAGGAAGTTTTTATTTCGGAGCACAAAGAAGAATACAAGCTAGAAATAAGTGATATAGTTCACGATATCCAATTGGTGTTAGATAGCTGTGACAAGATTGATGCCGAAACAATTCGAGCGATCGTTGTGTTATCACAGATGAATTTGCATATTTGGCACAACGAATCAAATTACCGTAAAGGCATTAAGGATGGAAACAATCTTGAGTTAACACATGGAATAAATGGTATCAGAAACACAGCTAAAAATAAAATTCAAGAATTGCACGGTGGCCGCAAAGATTATAAGATTGATTGTTTGGCGGCCGAGTTTAAAGATTGGGAGGTCAGCTGGTAATGAAGTTTAAACAATATTATAAATATTACTTGACGTTGCATCAAAATAAAATCTCCAGACGTCTTCATGTTCTAGGGCAGGTTTTTACTTTGCTAACGTTGTTTTATGCATTATCGACTAAAACATGGTTACTTCTTTTAGTTGTACCGTTTGTTGTATATCCATTTGCGTGGTCGGGTCATTTCTTTTTTGAAAAAAACAAACCGGCAGCTTTTTCAAAACCTCTTTGGGCAAAAGCGTGCGACTGGATAATGCTAAAAGATTGGATTTTAGGAAAGGTAGAAAGATGAATATTTTAATCACTGGAGGGGCTGGATATATTGGAAGCGAGTTAATTCAGTATTTATTGAATGACGGTCACACCGTTGAAGCATACGATAATCTTATGTATGACGCGACTTCTCTTCTTAGGTATACAAGTCACCCAAGCTTTAATTTTGTGAAGGCAGACGTAAGGGATTTAAAGAAGTTAGCGAAGCACGTTAAGAAAGCTGACGTTATTATACCCTTAGCAGCGCTAGTCGGATTTCCTCTTTGCCGCGATAACCCACGAGATGCAAAAGAGATAAATTATAAAGTAAATCAGTGGATAGCGGATAACAAGTCCAATGATCAATTGGTTATCTATCCTTGCACAAATTCTGGGTATGGGTCAAAAAGCGATGGTGTTTGTACAGAAGAATCTCCGCTTAACCCTCTGACCCTTTATGGTGTAACTAAAGTTGATGCAGAAAAAGCATATAAAGATGTAGACAACCATGTCACTTTTAGATTAGCAACAGTTTTTGGCCCAAGCTCTAGAATGCGCAGCGACCTGCTGGTTAATAATTTTGTTTTAAGAGCAATGAACGATCGAATAATCGCTTTGTATGAGTGTGAGTTTATGAGAAACTATGTTCATATTCATGATGTGTGCAGATCATTCCAGTTTGTTATAAATAATTGGAAATCATGCAAAAATGAAACTTACAATGTTGGAAATGATGCGATCAACATGAACAAGCTTCAGCTAGCTCAAAAAATATCAGAGCACATGCCATTAGAAATAATAAAAGCAGAGTTTACAAGTGATCCAGATACTAGAGATTATATTGTTAGTAGCGAAAAGATCTATAAAAAAGGTTTTAATTGTAAATTTGATTTAGATGATGGTATAATACAATTAAAAAAGGCCTTCTCGGTTATTGAAAGCCCGTGGTACGCCAATTATTAAGGTGAAGAATGCGTAAATTAGACGTTTTATTTGTACATCCAAACGCTTCAAAGAAAGTATATCAAGACCTGAGTACCGACTTGTCTGCTATTGAACCTCCTATCTGGGCAGCTTTATTAGCAAATCATGTTATCTCTAAAGGTTATAGCGCTAAAATTTTAGACTGTGAAGCAGAACTTCTATCTCCTGAAGCCAGTGCCCGCGCAATTAATGACATTGGCGCGAAACTAACTGTCTTTGTTGTATATGGACAACAACCATCTGCATCAACTCAAAACATGCAGGGCGTGCAGGATGCCCTGAACGTGTTAAAAGAAAACTGGCCCTCAAATATGGTTCTTTTGACTGGATTGTACCCTTCTGCTGTTTCTAGATTAACAATGCAGGAAGAGAAGACTGATTTTGTATGTCAAGGCGAAGGTCCCAAAACTATAACAGCTTTGTTACAAATTGACGACTTATCAGATGAATCTTATCTAAAAAAAGTGCCAGGCTTGTGGTACCGAGATAAAGAATCTAGGATATGTTTTACCAAGCCAGCGCCCTTAATAAGACAAAATGAAATGCAAGAAGAACTTCCAGGGATGGCTTGGGATTTACTTCCAATGGAAAAATATCGCACTTCAAATTGGCATGCTATGTCAAACAATAATGACAAAGCACCTTTCGCTTCTTTATACACAAGTTTAGGGTGCCCCTTCAAGTGTAGTTTTTGTTGTATCAACGCACCATTTGGTAACAATAATGTTGAAAACTGGGACTTCGGAAGAAACAAATTTAGATACTGGGATCCAGATTTTATTATATCCGAATTTGATAAAATCCGAGACATGGGAATTCGCAATGTAAAAATTGCAGATGAAATGTTTGTTATGAACAAGCAACACTTTCTTAAGTTGTGCAATAACATAATAGAGCGTGATCATGATTTTAATATTTGGGCATATGCCAGGATCGATACTGTTAAAGAAGAATATCTAGACACATTGAAAAAAGCCGGCGTCAATTGGTTAGCTCTAGGAATTGAATCCGGAAACAAAGTAGTAAGAAAAGACGTAGTAAAAGGAAAATTTACAGAAGTCAATATTTCTGATTTAGTTAATAAAGTTAAAGATGCTGGAATAAATGTGATCGGAAACTATATTTTTGGACTCCCGGAAGACAATGTAGAAACGATGCAAGAAACTTTAGACATGGCGACGGACCTGAACTGTGAATTCGCAAACTTTTATTCGACAATGGCGTACCCTGGATCTAAATTATATCTAGACGCGATTAAAGAAGGCTGGGAATTACCGAAAAGTTATGTTGGTTATTCACAACACTCATATGAATGTCAACCTTTGCCTACAAAACACATTTCTGCCGCAGACGTCGTGTCGTTTAGAGATAAGGCTTTTGACACATATTATAAAGACGAAAAATATCTTTCATTTATAGAAAGCAAATTCGGAAAAGAGACTAGAAAATCAATTGTCGACATGTCCGCACACAAGCTTAAGCGGAAAATTTTGGAGTAATATAATGTATACGGCTGAAGAGTTGATAGAGTTTGAAAACGAAATAGCAGAATGTTTCAACAATGCACAAGTGAAAGCGCCAGTTCACCTTTACAATGGAAACGAGAAAGAGATAATAAAGGTCTTTAAAGACCATGACATCGGTCCCGACGATTGGGTTATGTGCTCTTGGCGCAGCCACTATCAGTGTTTGTTGAAAGGTGTTCCCAAAGACGTCCTTAGAGAAGCCATCTTGCAAGGAAGATCAATATCTTTATGTTTTAAAGACTATAAGGTTATGTCTTCCGGCATTGTAACAGGCGCAATACCTATAGCAGTTGGTACCGCGCTGGACATTAAAAGGAGGGGCCTCCCAGGAAGAGTCTTTTGTTTCATGGGAGATATGACGTCAGAAACTGGCACTGCACATGAATGCATAAAATATTCTAGAAACCATAAATTACCAATCCACTTCATTGTCGAAGATAACGGAAAGTCTGTGTGCACCGACACTAGAAAAACATGGAATATGGACGTTTTAACCTATGAAGGTGTTCAAGATGAATATGTGACGTATTATAAATATAAATTAGACAAATATCCACATGCAGGGGCAGGAACAAGGGTACAGTTTTAGTTATGGCAAAATATTATGATGAATTAAAAAGAGCTATGGAATTTTTGGGCAAACAACCCGATACTTTTTTTCTGGGTCAAGCAGTTGAATACAAAGGTACTGCCATGACAAACACGCTTAAAGATATATCACGTGAGAAGTTATTAGAAATGCCAGTCGACGAAGAAATGCAAATGGGCATAACTAACGGGCTAGCTCTCAACGGTACGGTGCCGGTAAGCATATATCCTAGGTGGAACTTTCTTTTGTTAGCGACAAACCAACTAGTAAACCACTTAGATAGAATGACAGAATATTCTCATGGACAATATGTTCCAAAAGCAATTATAAGAACCAGCGTCGGATCCGAACGACCTCTAAATCCCCAAGCTCAACATGTTGGAGATTTTACAGATGGGTATAGATTGATTTTAAAAAATACAGAGGTTATACGCTTAAATGAGCCGGAAGATATTTTTCCTGCGTATCAGAAAGCGTACAATAGGACTGATGGAAAATGTACAATACTTGTAGAGTTCGGAGATTTTTATAATGAAAAATAAGCTGTTGGTAGTTTATAATACCTGTGGTTTTTCCGGCCGTGAGAATGTAGACTGGTATATTGATTGTATAAACAATCTTTTAAGTCAAGATTTTGAAGATTTTAAATTAGTAATTTCGAGTTGCGGCAATAGAATGCCGACTATAAAAAAACTAGTTGCAACTTTTAAAGACAAAGTGTCTTACAACTTTATAAACGATAGAATAACGGTAAATCAGAGTTTTAACCACACGGTGAAAAAGTCTGTAGAAGAATTTGGAGAATTTGAAGGCTACCTTTACGTCGATTCTGGGATAAATGTTAGAGATAATAAGAACGTTCTAAGCGAGGCTTACAAACTTTTTAAGTCGAGCAATTATGGAATGGTGACGATGCAGGCTAGCAACGATAACGGCTTTAAACAGTGGATAAACGTTGATGGATATGTCACAGGAAAAAACTTTGAAATTCCAATTGGGCGCGCGTGTAACTTACATACTCAGATTTTTTCAAATGATATTTTTAAAGCTTTTGATAACAAAATAATTCCTGATATTTTTGTTGCGTATTGCACTGAATCTGTGTTTTCTTTTCTAGCCGCGGCTGCCAAACAAAAGTGGGTTATTATGAAAGATGTTGTACTAGAACACTTGAAGAGTCTCGACGGCGCCACGTGTGGGTTCAATCACACTGGCCCTAAAGGGGACAACAAAAACAATTTGTTTGCGGACCTTGATATATACGAAATATGCAAAGACCCTGAGGCCTGGGAGTCCGGATTTGGGTATGAAGAAATGCAAGGAGTGTTTCTTCATGATCCTAAGAAATATAATGAGGACGGCGAAGTACAAGACCCAGAACGACTAAAAGAGTTTATAAGAACCCGTATGTTTTTAACTAAAGAACAATTTGACTATAATAAAGTTGTTCATAAATTTATTAAGTGATAAAATGAAAAAGTATGATTTAACAATTGTAATACCAGCATTTCGAGTACCTTTGTGGAAAAACCTTTACGAAAGTGCGAAAGATGCATGTAAAAAGTATCAATGGGAACTGTTGTTTGTATCTCCATTTGATTTACCTCCGAGTTTGAAAGACAAAGAAAACGTTTCTTTACTAAAAGATTTTGGAAATGTTGTCCGATGTGTTCAACTAGGCGTACAAAAATCCAAAGGAGAATTGTTCTTTTTAACCGTTGACGACTGCATATTCGCAGAGGATTCAATTGACCTCGCGATAGAAGAGTATAATAAGACTTGCGGTGAGAAAGATGCAATGGCTATGTTGTATAGTGAAGGCGGAAACGCGCTTCCGAAAGAGTATTGGACGGTTATGGGCCCTCCCGGGCGGCCAGATATAGCAGCGCCGCTAAACTTGCCCGGCATTGAACGGTCTTGGAGAATTGCAAATCAATGTCTTATGAAAAAAGATCGTTTTATCGAGCTGGGCGGTGTTGACGCAGAAAATTTTGAATATCTAGACAAGCCAATACATGATTTTATGTTTAGACTTCAAAGAGACGGAGGAAAAATTCATTTTTCTCCCACTCATGTTTGTATAGCAACTCATTTATATGAAAAATCTGGAGATCACGGGCCCATACACAACGCGTACCATAAAGATATACCATATTTTAATATGCTGTATTCTGTACCTCATCTGTACGAAGACCGAATAAAAATAAATTTTGACAACTGGAAAGCCTCGCCGGCGATATGGAAACGCCGGTTCTCTTCATCACGACCGGAGTCTTATGAGGATTTATGCGCGCAACAAGGGTACAACTTAGAAGACATAAAGAACATGAAGGAAAAATTGCAAGAGATGAGGAGCTAAGAACTTAATGAGGGTATTGGTTATAGGAGAAAGCTGCAAAGACGAATTTGTATATGGCAACTGCACCAGATTATGTCCTGAAGCCCCCGCGCCTGTCTTTAACCCAATGTTTAAAACAGACAACGGAGGAATGGCAAAAAATGTACAAAAAAACGTTCTATCTTTGGGAGCTGAGTGCGACATATTCACGAATGTAAATTGGGAAGATATTACAAAAACTCGTTATATCGACCATAATTTCAATCATATGTTTATTAGAATCGATGCTAACGATGGCAGGTTCTCACAAGCAGGGGGCCTGGAAGAGATTGATTATTCACAGTATTGTGTTGTAATAATCTCCGATTATAACAAAGGGTTCTTATCTCCAAGCCAAATTGGCTATATTGCCACTAGGCATGATAATGTATTCTTAGACACTAAAAAGATTTTAGATGAAAAATGGTGTAAAAACGTTAAATTTATTAAAATAAACAATGACGAATATAAGAAGACAGAACACACTATTACACGAGAAATCGAAGAAAAGTTGATTGTTACTTTAAGTTCTAAAGGCTGTCGGCACAAAGAAAAAACATATCCTGTCAAAAAGGTGGAAATTAAAGACTCATCCGGCGCCGGCGACACTTTCATCGCCGCTTTTGCAACGAAGTTTGTCGACACCAACGACGTTGATCTTTCAATCGAGTTTGCAAACGAGTGTTCCACGCGAGTAGTTCAGAAACGTGGCGTAGTCGCAGCCGGCCGGTGAACAGTGAAAACCGTCGCCATTACAGGTGCAACAGGATATTTCGGCAAATACCTGTTGCAAAAACTACTATCTTTAAAAAGATATAATTTATATATTATAACAGAAGATATTACGAAAGAAATAAATATTCCTAGTGTGGACGTTATGATCCACCTAGCAGCAAAAAAACCTTCAAACAATTCTTCTGCTGACGAGCTTTACAAGATAAATTATGAGGGAACGAAAAACGTTGCCAAAGCATGTTCGCCTGACACACATTTTATATTTTTATCTTCAGACTACGTTTTTAAAAGCGATAGCAACAAGATTTATGTAGAGGACGACGTTAAGTTTCCAGAAACTGATTATGGAAGATCAAAATCTAAGTCAGAAAATTTTCTTTCAATGAATGTGGACAAAGCAACAATTTTAAGAACTTCAATGTTGTATGGTTACATAAACTGGCAAAGAAAAAACTTCATTCAGTTTTTGATTCAAAATCTTTCAAGTAACAAAAAAATAGATGTTTATAATGATATTTTTTGTCGCCCAACACATGTTGAAGACCTTAGCGAGTTTATTATTGCTGCCATAGAGAGAAAAATATATGGCACCATTCACGCGTGTTCAGATGCTTACGTTGACCGTTATCAATTAGCTTCTTTATTTTGTGATGTCAATGGGTTAGACAAAAAATATTTAATTTCGTGTGAGAGCCCTAAGTCTAGCTACTGGCCGAAGCATCTGAATCTTCTACCTTCTAAAGTTTTTTTAAAAAACATTGAAATTTCTCTTAAAAATGGGTTAGTATTGTAGCCATAAGGATAGTCAATGAATATCGATCTCACAGTTTTAGTACCGGCCATCAGAAAAGAAAGATGGGTTGACATGTACAACTCTATTAAGAGCAGCACAAAAAGAAATTTTGAGTTGATAATAGTTGGGCCATACTCTTTACCTGAAGAACTTCAAAGAATGGTCAACGTAAAATATATAAAAGATTACGGCAACCCTGTCCGTGCTTCCCAGATTGGCTCATTGATAGCGGAGGGAAAATATATATTTTGGGCTTCCGATGACGGGACTTTTCAACCCGGAGCGCTGGATAAAGCAATAGACTGTTTAGAGTCTCAAGAGAATAAAAGTATAAAAGATGTGGTAATAAGCAACTACAAAGAGGCGGGCGCCGCACAACCTGACGATGTGCTCAGACTAAACGTGGCCTATCCTAGATCTCCTCACATACCAGATGAATGGTACCAGTTTAATGTTGCGACAATGTATACAGAGTTCTTTCACCAACTTGGAGGATATGACTGTTCTTTTGAGGCGTGCCCGATAGCATATGCTGATATATCCGCCCGTGCGCAACGCGCCGGCGCAAATATTCTTCTTGTCAACGAGGTGATTTTAGATTGTACACACATGCCTGGAACAACTGGCGACCATGCTCCAATTCATTATGCTCACCTGCAATCAGACGAGCCTCTTTATAAGACGATATACCACAACCCAGATTGTGTCGACAGAACATCACTAGACATTAATAATTGGAAAAAAGCCGATAAAGTATGGAATCGAAGATTCAGGAGAAAAAGCTAATGTACGATTTAATTAGGAAAGAAAATTGGAAAAAATTGCCATCAATTTGGCACAGGAGATTTAAAAATGTATGATTTATCTGTTTGCTTAGCAGCTATAAGAAAAGAGAATTGGTCTAGATTGCACAACAGTATTGTTGAGTCTATCGGAGAATACACATTTGAGCTTATCTTTTGTGGCCCACACAACGAACTTCCTGAAGACCTACAAGGTTTGGAAAATGTAAAATGTATACAAGATTATGGTTGTCCAACAAGAGCACAGCAGATATCTATGAAAGGGGCGAAGGGACGCTATATTACGTGGACTGCCGACGACGGGTGGTTTTTTAAAGATGGTCTCCGACAGTGCATTGACTTCTTAGATCAGCAGCCGAAGGAAAAGAAATGTGTAGTTACACAGTATACAGAAGGTGGTAGTGATGGCCTCGGAGATCCAAAGCTGGGGATGTACCAAATTAATTTTCATGACCCCGTTCGATCTCAGTTTTATCCAAATCATTTTTTGATTTTCAATTCTGTGGTATTAGAAACTGAAGTGTTCCACAAGCTCGGAGGATTTGATTGTCGTTTTGAGGCTTGTCCGATGGCGTTTGTCGACTTCGGCGTAAGAGCACAATTAGCAGGATTAAAACCTGCTCTTGTCGGAACAATATTTGAATGTACACAGCTTCCCGGCCCCATCGGTGACCATGTTCCGATTCACCACGCCCAGATCGATCATGATCAACCTTTATACGCCCAGATATGGAGAAGCCCGCGCGCCGGCGCGCAGTGTCCGGAAAGAATTGAGATTGATTATGACAACTGGCAACAATCACCAGATATTTGGACTAGAAGATTTGAAGAAAGTTCAGATGAAGGAATAAAAAGGTTATTTTAATATGTCGCTAACGATAGTGTACAATACCTGCGGCTTATCAGGAAGGGACAACTCTGATTTTTATATTAAGAATATAAGAAGCATACTAAACCAAGATTTAGAGAATAAGAGAGTTGTTTTTTCTGGTCATCACATCCCTCCTAAGGTTTTTGAAAAAGTCATTAACGAGTTTGGTCGCGAAATAACCTATTGTTTAACTAAAGGACGCCTGGCTGTAAACCAATCATTCAATCATTCAATCTTGAAAAGTGTTGAGAACTATGGCGAATCAGACGGATATATGTATGTTGCGTCAGATGTGACCTTTTCGGAAGATAGTAAGGCGCTATCGAAATTATACGAAAGAACAAAAAATCCTGAAAATGGAATCATATCCCCGGAGATTGATAAGGACAATGGGTACTATTGGTGGTTTAACTTCGATCAGACAGAAAACTTGTGGGATGTGTTTGGCAGAGATAAAGATTTTGTGGTGCCTCTCGGCGCGACAGCGAATATGCACTGTAAGATATTTTCTAATAAAATTTTTAAAGAGTACGGAAGAGTGTTACCTGACGTGTTTGTCTCATACTGTACTGAAACTATTTTTTCTTTTTTAGCAGCTTCTGTACAACAGAGGTTTATAATAGCTAATGACGTAACTTTTCAACACGCTAATCATGTACCCGGCCCCGGCCATCACGGCTTAGACGGACAAACGCTGTCTTATGGGGCTGCATGGGATCGCTTGTTTCCGGGAACCCCAAGAACCATTTCAGAAATAATATCTGATCCAAAAGCCTCAGCATCTGGGTTAGGTTACGAGGAATGGGCGCCTCCTTTTATCGAAAAAGGAGAGTGTCCCGCGGATAAACCTCACTTGATGCATGATCCAGATAAATTTGATGAAAGTGGGTACAGCCTCAATAATGATTTACGTGATTTTATTAAAGAAAATTTCTTTTTAAAGCAAAATGTATTAGACTATAACAAAATTGAGAATATATTCTTTTAAAGGAGACAAGCAATGACAGAGATTAAATATCCTCTAGCCAAGGAAACAATTAATGAAGAAGATATCAATGCCTTGTGCGATTGGTTGAAAAGTTACCCTAGGTTAACGAAAGGAAAACTAACGCTAGAAGTTGAAGACGATTGGGCCGAGTATATTGGCACCGATTATGCTGTTTTTAACAATTCAGGTTCTTCAGCGAACTTACTTATGGTGGCAGCTGCCCTTCAATGCGGCCGAATCCCAAATAAAAAAATTGTTGTTCCGTCGGTGGGGTGGGTCACTACTATCTCTCCCGCCATACAACTTGGTTTAGAACCTATTATGTGCGGCGCCGACGAAAAAACTTTTGGCATGGACTTAGATAGTCTAGAAGAAATCTGCAAGAAAGAAAACCCAGACGCTGTTATTTTTGTGCAGGTTCTTGGAGTACCACACTATAAAGAGCGCCTTTTAGAACTAAAAGAAAAATATAATTTTTGCCTACTAGAAGATGCATGTGCTGCTCTCGGAGCGGAATACGCAGACGGATCAAAAGTTGGTACGATAGGTGACATGTCGTCGTTTTCATTTTATTTTGGCCATCAGTTGTCAACAATAGAAGGTGGCATGGTTAATACTGATGATAAAGAACTACATGAGATGCTTTTAATGCTTCGAAGCCATGGTTGGGCAAAAGATCTTAATAAGGAGTCTTATGACAAGCTTATGCAGCAATATGGTGTAGATGGCTTTCACGAGCCGTTTACTTTTTTTATAGCAGGCTACAACCTAAGATCTACTGATTTGCAGGCTTTTTTAGGTATTAGGCAGGTCAAAAAAGCTAATTGGGCTTCAACGAACAGGAATGAAAATCACGCTCTTTATGCAGAAAAGCTTAAGGGACACGTTGAATTTCAAGATTGGGGTGATAATTTTCCGGTTTCAATTTCTTTTGGCGCCTTGGCCAAGAACACACAACACAGAAAAGAAATAGTCACAAGATTAGTGGAAAATGGAGTAGAAACAAGAATATTTAGTGCTGGAAACCTCGGACGTCATCCTTTCTGGGTTGATTTGTACGGAGAGTTTCGCGACGAGATGAGCGACAGGATTCATTCTTGCGGGTTTTTTCTTCCCAATTATCCAGAATTGACAAACGAAGAAATTGAGCTTATTTGCAACATTGTTAAGGGTGTTTAATTATGAAAAGAGCTTTAATTACGGGGATCGCCGGCTCTGGCGGAAGCCACTTAGCAGAGTTTTTAGTAGAGAATACTGATCTGGAAGTGCACGGCATATCTAGATGGCATAGTACCACTTCGAATTCAAACTTAAAAAATGTAAAAAATGACGTCATATTACATGAGTGTGACTTGAATGATCTGAGTGCAACAATACGAGCGCTTGAACAAAGCAAACCAGATTATATATTTCACTTAGCTGCGCATGCAAACGTTCACGTATGTTTTTCTAATCCAATCGCAGTGTTACAAAACAATATCAACAATACAATTAACTTGTTTGAAGCGATTCGAATTTTGGATATGGATCCTATAGTACAGTTTTGCGGAACATCAGAAGTCTATGGCCAAGTAGACAAAGAGAACACTCCGATTACAGAGGAACATCCTCTTCAGCCTGTCAACATTTATGCAGTATCTAAACTTACTCAGGAGAAGATTGCTAGTTCTTATTTTCACTCCTATGGAACAAAGGTTGTACTAACTCGCATGTTCGCGTATATTAATCCTCGCCGCGGCGACATATTCTCAAGTGCTTTTGCTAGAAAAATCGTTGAGGTAGAGAGAGGAGAGAGAGATGTCTTAACTCATGGAAATCTAAATTCAGTGCGTACGTTAATCGATGTTAGAGACGCTATGGAAACATATTGGATAGCTTGCAATAAGTGTGAATATGGCGTGCCTTATAATATAGGAGGCAACAGCATAATTACAGTTGGTGAGTTTCTAGAACAACTTAAGAAGCAGGCTAGTGTTCCTGTAAGATCAATGGTGGACAAGAAGCTCCTCCGCCCGGTTGATGTTACTTTACAAGTGCCAGATGTAACTAGGTTTGTTGATGCTACGGGATGGACTCCTAGATATTCTTTAGAAGAAAGTGTAGACTTCTTGTTGGACCATTATAGGAACTCTTGATGAAGCAAATAAAATTAAATTTAGGTTGTTACGATAGAAAAATCCCGGGTTTTGTTAATGTCGATATCAGAGAAGACGTTGGTCCGGAGTTACTTGATGATGTTTTTAAACTGGAAAAGGTGAAAAACAATTCTGTCGATCTAATTTATGCTTGCCATGTTTTGGAACACGCTGATTACAAAGAGTCAGAAACGGCGCTAAAGAGATGGTTTGAGGTTTTAAAAGAGGGCGGAAAGCTTCGACTGGCGGTACCAGACATGGAGGCTCATTTTGCGCATTATTATTATCACAAAGACCTAAGACTGTTACATTCTACTTTCTGGGGTAGCCAAAAACACCCTTATGATTATCATAAAAACGGATGGGACTTTCAAAAGTTAGAAGAAGATCTAACAGCGGCCGGTTTTTCAGATATCAAACGTTATGATTGGCGAGAAACAGAACATTTCTATATTGATGATTATTCACAAACTTATTTTCCGCACATGGATAAAGAAAACGGCAAATTGATGAGTTTGAATATAGAGGCAGAAAAATGTCAGAAATAAAAGCCCATAGAATATCCGATGAAATAATTGAAAATTGGCCTGATAAAGAAATCTCTAAGCTGGTTTTAGAATATTATGATCTGTGGGACCCCTCTCCGAAAACACATTCAGATTCTACTGGAGGCTTGCAACAGGCTCTGGGAGAGGTTACAAAACTAAAGAATATAATTGGAGAAAGAAAATTTACGAACTTTTTCGAAATAGGCACTTCTGATGGAGGCTCTTTGTGGTTATACAGTCTTTTGTTCTGCGATGAAAATTCTAAAATAGTCGGTCTAGATGTTATTTATGAACTCGGAGCAGGGACTATAATTGAAGAGTTAAAAAAACGGAATCGAAATGTTAAATACGTTATTTCGGACTGCAATGACAAAAACAAAGTACTTCGTTTTGTAGAAGATGAAAGTATCGACTTGCTACATATTGACGCCAACCACGGGTATTATGACGTAAAAAAATATTTTGAAAATTATTATCCAAAAGTCGTTAAAGGCGGCCTCATCTTAATCCACGACACTAACGCGTGTGAATCTCCTGATGGCGGTTCAGTAAGGTTCAGGGAAGAGGTACTGGAGCCAGACTACGATCATCAATTAATAACAGGAGAGTGGTTGATAACTGGAAATTATGATCAAGGGGAAAACATTGTTTCACCAGGGATTTCGTTAGTTAGGAAGCATTAAATTATTATGACAGAATTAAAAAACAAAAAAGTTATTGTGACTGGGGCTTCATCCATGATAGGTCGAGCAGTTGTTAAAAAACTACGAGAACGCGGCGCACATGTCTATGAACTTCTGCATAGAGATTGTGATTTATTAAATTTTAAAGAGACGATAAGGGTTTTTGAAAAGTATAATCCGGATTATTGTATTCATGCAGCCGGCTATAACGGAAATATAAATTTCAATAAATTATATCCAACTGATATATTCTACAATACCACTATAATGGGTTTAAACACTTTAAAAGCATGTGCGCACGTAGGCGTGAAAAAAGTTGTTTCTGCGTTAGCATCTTGTGCGTACAGAAGTACAGATCAGGCTCTAAAAGAGCGTGATTTTAACGAAGGCCTACCGGATAAGAGTGTCGAGGCGCACGGATTAAGTAAAAAATCCCTATATTATTTTTCAAAACAAATTTATAAGCAGCACGATGTTATTGCTGTTTGTACAATCTTTAATACTGCATATGGCCCTCATGATTCTTTTGACGTTAATAAGACAAAAGTTGTCGGAGGCTTGATTAAGAAGTTTTCTGATGCCGTAGCCAATAACGAAAAAGAAGTAGTTTGTTGGGGAACAGGTTCCCCCCGCAGAGAGCTGATATACTGTGAAGATGCTGCTGAAGGGCTTGTCCAAGCCTTAGAAAAATATTATGATGTTAACTATCCGATAAACATAGGTTATAATCAGGACATCAGTATAAAAGACTTAGCTAGTTTAATTTCTAGGCTAACTGGGTTTAAGGGAGAAATAACTTGGGACAGGACTCGACCGGACGGCCAATTTAGAAAATTACTTGATTCTTCCAGGATGAAAGAATGTGGTATAGAAATAAAAAATCCTGTGTCTTTAGAGAAAGGGCTTGAACAAACAATTAAATGGTACAACAAACAAAAAAAATGAAGGTTATCTTTACAAATGGATGTTTTGATATATTACATCGTGGCCATGTCGAGCTACTTAATTATTGTAAGCAAATCGGCGGGAAGGTCGTAGTAGCAATTAACAGCGATGCGAGCATAAAGAGATTAAAGGGCGAGTCGAGGCCGTTTTATTCACAAGAAGACCGAAAATTTATGCTAGAATCATGCAAATATGTTGATGAAGTCATTGTCTTTGGGGAAGACACCCCATATCGACTAATCAATGAAATTAAGCCTGATATTATAGTTAAAGGCGGCGATTACAAAAAACAAGAAGTTGTTGGTTCTGATGTTGCAGAAGTACAATTATTTCAGTATATTGACGGATATTCAACTTCTAAAATTATTGGAGATTATAAATGAAAACATACGTAATTGATATAGATGGGACAATTTGCAATAAACTGTGCGAATTGCAAGGTGGAGATTATCGTGAAGCAAAACCACTTTATGATAGAATTAATAAAATAAATGATTTGTTTGAACAAGGCAATACGGTTATTTATTTAACAGCTAGAGGCATGGGTCGGCATGGAAATAACCCTGCTTATGCTATACAAGATTTTTATGCCATGACAAAAGAGCAGCTTGCAAAATGGGGGGCAAAACACCACCATTTGTTCCTAGGCAAACCGGCCGCCGATTATTATATTGATGATAAAGGAGTATTTGCTGATGACTTCTTCGCTTAATAAAACGCCCGAAATGAATTTTGTCAAGAAAGGTTGGGGATTTGAAAGATGGGTTGTCAATAAACCAGAATATTGTGGCAAGCTTCTTTTTTTTGAAAAGGATAAGCGATGTTCCTGGCACTATCATGTGATAAAAGACGAAGTTTTTTATTTGCAGTCGGGCAAGCTTTTAGTTAAATTTTCACAAGACGATGACTTAGAAAACGCCGAAGAGATCGTATTAGAGCCCGGGCAAAATTTTTATATATATCCCGGGTTAAGACACCAAATGATTGCTCTAGAAGATTCTGAGCTGTTTGAATTTTCAACGCAACATTTCGATGAAGATAGCTATAGAGTAATAAAAGGAGACTAAAATGCTAAAATTATCTGATGAGGCCTTAGCGGCCATAATGATGGCGCTTCAAAAATCACTTTTTGAACAAAGTGATATTGTGCCGACACTAAAGGGTTTTAATTTTAAAATCAACGAGAAAGAAGAACTTTTCGTTATGAACCCACCAATTTTTAAAGTACCGGAAGAAGATGACGATGGTATCTATCCCTTTGATGAGAACAATGGGTCGGATTAAAATATGGATTTAAACAAAAATGAATTAAACACTCTTTTTAATTTTTTAAATCATTCTTTAAAGAAGTTTGAAACAGATTTTTTAGAGAAAGAATTTTGGAACAACACTTATAAGCTGGATGAGTTAATTAACGTGAGAGATAAAATACGAGACGTTTTAAATCGTGCCTAAATATATGTATGAATGTGAAAATTGTCATGCTGTGCATGCAACCCACCACAGCATGGCCGAAAGCCGAGAAAAAGAAAAATGTGAGAAATGCGAAAAAGGGATACTTTTTAAAAAATTATCAAATATTTCTTTTTCTGTTGACAAGCAGCAATATTCTGAAACTCGCCCCGGGGCAATCGTAGACAGTACTATTTTAGATCTTCATGACGAGTTACAAAGCGAAAAAGAAAAATTAAAAAATAATCTATGGAAAGAAGAAGGGTTAGAAAATGAATAAATTTGTCATAATAACATCAGCAGTATTAAACGCAGTGCTGCTTATGGTTTTGTTTGGTATTTTGCCTTTTTTGTTATATCTTAGCATCGTAATAAACGCTTTGTTTGTTTGGTATTCCGTCGGTTTAATAGCAAGAAGTGACGAAATGGAAGAAGACATGCGTTCTATTCTTACGATGACAGAATCTTTTGCAGATCATGTTGAGGACATACATTCCTTAGAAATGTATTACGGCGATCAAGACCTGCAAAGTATGATAGAACACTCAAGATCAATGATCAATGATATGATAAGCATGCAAGAGAAGTATTTTGAAGTAGAAGTGACAACCGAAGAGGAAGAGGACCAAGATGACCAACACGCCGACGAAGCGCCGCCGGAGACGCAAGAATGATTATTTTACCAAAGATCATGAAATTGCTATAATAAAGTATGCGTCAACGCAAGACCGAGCAGTTAGAACTGACTTGTATATAACATTAATTGAACCTGCTTTTGGCGAAATGGTAGATAAAATTGTTTACACTTATAAGTTTAATAATTTACCCAATATAGATTATTTAAAAGATGATTGCAAATTGTGGCTCATAACTATTTTAGACAAATACGACCCAGAAAGAAAGTCTAAAGCATTTTCATACTTCAGCGTTATAACCAAGAACTGGTTTATACACAAAGTTAAACAAAATTCTAAAAGGCTCAAAAGAGACGTTCAATACGAAGATATAACAACGGAAGTAGAGATTGACAAACTTACAACCGAGAATATGTATGAGTCTCGTAGAGAAGACTACGAATTTTGGTCACATCTTTTCGGAGAATTTGATAAATGGGAAAAGCTAAAGTTAAAAGAAAACGAAAGAAAGGTTCTTGACTCAATTAAAATTTTGTTTCAAAGCATAGAAGAGATAGATATTTTTAACAAAAAAGCTATTTATCTATATATGCGGGAAATAACCGGACTGAACACAAAACAAATTGTAAACAATTTAAATCGTATACGAAAGAGATACAGGAACTTTAAAAGCGAATGGGAAAAGGGAAACATATAGATTCAAAAGTCTTCATTGAAGAAGCAATTGCTAATGTACGAGATGATCGTGCAATGGCCTCAACTCTTTTGATTGAGCTAATGAAAATCTTAAAACAAGATGAAACAAAACATCAGCATTCAGGACCAGTAGCCGCTAAATATTTAGAAACTCTCCAACGCTCCAACGAACAGCTAGTCAAACTCGCATCTTTAGTCACCAAAAAAGAAGATTCTTTCAAAGGTCTTTCATCAGATGAAAAATCTGAAATATATGATTTAATTGATGATGAAAAATAAGAGGACCTTGTATGGCAACCACAACCCCCTGGACTCCTTATGTTAGTTGGGATATAGGCGAACTAAACTCCTTAAATAGTTCAATATTTGAATCTCGCTATGACGAAGGACAAAGTGCCTTTTCTACGATAGCAGAAGTATTTCGCGATAAATATTCATATGACGTTTTCGCAGGTACCGGACCTTATCTTGCCGTTGTTTTGAAGGTGCTTTCCGGGCCCGAAGCTGGAAACGATGCTACGACCGGAGGTATGCTGACAAAGACGAACATAACTATGTTGTCAGCAACTGAACAAGAGAAAAAAAACGCCGGCAAAGCCCCAATAAGAGTTATAGCAAGAATACCGGAGTTCGACGTCGATATCCCGTGGCCACAGGGTGAGCGACATGCACTTGACGTGAGGATCGCTCTTCATGGAGAATATCATGGTCGTGTAGAAGACAAAGATCTTAAATCAATAAGCCCGGGCGCCTTAATATGGGTTACATATTCCACAAAAAGGTGTGAAATGGCCGCTAGTGGCCGGCCCAGCGGCGAGATTATAGGTCTTCACCAGCCATCAGCTTTTCAGAAAGTAGTTGCTAAAACATCTCCTTCTAGCGCACACACTCCAGCATGCCAAGCAGTTCGAAATCAAGATGGTTCTGGCGACGCGCTTTATGTTGGTAAGACAGTTGATTTTCTCAATTCAGGAGTTCCATTAAGAAAGTTAAAAGGAAAAATAAAAACTGGAATTTACGGTAATGGCACTGACCAGACTAAATCGTTTTTTAACAATAGCCTTGCAAGTTCTGTTATCTCTGCCAAGCACAAAATTCCTGGGGCAGCACCGAGCAAAAATAACGCGTTTATCTGGGTTGGTCATTTAAAAAATAATGGATATTTGGATTTGTTAGACCGGCCATTAACACCCGGTCGTGAAACTATAATATACGCGCCAAAAACACTGGATATATCATCGCCTATTGAAATAAAATATTATTTTCATGATGACTCTGGCTTCGGCCAAGCGTGGTTAGACGGGCCGGCCACAACAGTCGACCAATCAGTTGCGAGGATTTTTAAAAATAACGACTTCAGAGAGAAAATAGCTCCTGGCATAAAAGATATGATTCGCGATGGTAGGAACTTTATATTAGTGATACCAGAGATGGCATATTCAAGAGGGTTTGGCACTTCACCAGCGGATGTACTTAGGGTGGAAGCCCTGTGCGCGGGTAAAGACGTAGAGCCGGGATTAATTGTCGGTCGAACAGCTAGGTCAAATCCCGATCCGAAAATTAAAACTTCTATTAAAAAATACTTGCAAGGCTTACCAATCTCTGAACAACAAAACCTCCTACAAGTTACTCATTTGCGCGAGCGCCAGTTTGCAACCTTTGACGGGTCCTATTCCGGAGGAAATTTTAAACTTTTTCACAATGAAGTTTTGGACGTGGTTGATGAGCATTTAGGTGTTAGATATGACAAGGTTGGATTTATTTCTATCCTAGGCGATGGCCTAGGTGCTATTAACTTTTGTTCTATGGTGCAGAGCAGAGCTAATAGTAAGATGCACTCAAAAGCAGAAGCGGCTTTAAAAACTTTAAAAATAAATAGAATAGACTTTGTTGATACTGGGTTAGACAAAGACAGCTATTATACCTTTCCAGGCGTTCCGTCTATAACACTTTATAGTGATTACTTATTACCAAAATCAGAATTAATAATTGATTATTTAGAATTCAATTATATAACACAGCACAAAGAAAACAATTCAACTAATAAATTTTTTACACACATTGGCCTGGGAGAAAAATATAGAAAGCAATATAAGCCTAGTGGCGCCCTGGGTAAGAAAAAGTTTTCAGTCAAAACAGGCAATTCACAAATGACCAATAGCTCAATAAGCATGCACATCGCAGGATCAACCCCGGTCGGATATGCTTTTAGTATGATCAACGACTTTTTATTAGATACGCCGTCAGTCTCGTTGAAAAAATCAGACAGTAATGAAGAAGCCCGCCCAGCAAGATCTGCTGTTCCAGACCACGCTGGCACAGTAGCCTCCAAACCGCCGGCGGCTTCTCAAAGAGCTAATTTAACAGAGATAGAAAAATTAACAAAAAGAATTACTGATTTTGAAAATATGCTTCTTGTTCTTTCAATGGGTAAAGGAGTGTCAGCTATATGTGAGGTCAAAGAAAATAAAAATGGTGTTGAAACCAGCAAATATAGCCAGTTTTGCAAAAACGGGGTTTTGTATACGGCTAAAGATGGAACGTTTTTTGATTCTTATATAAAATATTTAAATGATAAAAAAGAATATGTGAAAATAACTGAATACTCACAGGTCTATGACAAAATATTAGCTAAAAAATCATATGATTTTAAAAAAGAGTTGGAACAAAGAGCGGAAGAGCTTGAAATGGCGCAAGAAACTTGGATCTCTGGTGCTCCTAGTTGGAAGTTTCAATGGGAACTTTTTAATAAATCTTTTCAAGTGGGTTTTTTCGACAGCGCCGCGGCATTCGGCGCCCAGGGTAATGTGTCTCCAGGAAATCCAGGAAAAGGTAATATTGCGCTTATTGCAAGTCAATTAGCAAAAATTGAAGCTTTAACAAAGTTTGTTGAGGCCCTCAACGCAAAAATTAAAAAACTAGGCCCTACACCAACTATAAAGCCAAAAAACTGTGTTGCTCCTCCTGTAAAATTAGGCGCCCGGGCCAAAAAAGTACCGGTACCTTCTGTAAAATCTAAAACTGTTTATTCAATGTGCGCAGATGTGCCAGGAGGTGTCAAAGTACCAGGAACGTATGCAGATATAGCTAGAATGATAGCTTATTATCCAAAAAAGAAAGATTTTAGTTTTCCTAATAAAGCTGCGGTATCTTCTTCAAAAACTGGCTTACAAAATATTAAGTCTTTTAAAGTTGGAAAATTTAAATATCTTGCCCGCGGTCCTAAAGGTGCTAATGTTTCTTTTGAAAGTGAAAATATATGGAGTTGTTTGACGGAAATGCTTGCAGCCGCTTGGCAGCAGGCTTGTCAGGCATCAAATTATGTTCCTTTTAAAGTAACTAGTGGCATACGTGGCTCCCACGGTCGTCGAGGGACAACGGCCTACCAAGCAGGTTTGTCAACTCACTCACTTGGATTATCTTTCGATCTCGATGCACAAATAAATGGGTACTCCAATAACGGAGATCCAATTTACGGAACGTACACCGGCGCTTGGTCTGCAGACATAGGCGGCAGTACTAAGAACGCTAAAAGATTACAAGAATTAGGAGTTTTTAAAGACAAACCGTCTAAATATGCAAAAAATGCTTGGGAAGACCCAAATTCACGTGAGCAACGCCGACTAGTGGAAAATTGGCATAAAGCTCCTAATGCCTACAAACGGTCGTCTACTGCTAAAAGAAAAATAATGAAAGCGGCAAAAGGCAGCCCAATAGTCCCCAAAGGCGCTAATCCCACTTTATGGCTTTTAACTTTTTGCGAAGCAACAGATATGTATTGGGGCAACGCATATTTTCTAAAACGACGATGGCATGGCGGAAAAACTTGGAATGAAGCAGAGCAGAAAGAAATTGCCGAAATCTATAAAATACCAGATGTTGTGAAAAGGATACAAGCGATTTCTTGGAACTCCTCTAGGGTAGACGATCATATGCACTTTCAGTTTTGGAAAGGTGCCTCTGTCATTAGATGGTCTGAGATTCACAAAGTTTCCGCTGAAAATGAAAAAGGAAAATAGATATGCCAAATATAAAACCAATCGATGTGTCAATATCAACTGTTACGGTAGCCACCAGTAAGGGCTCTAAAACATATTATAGTATGGACGTTGTAGACCCTAACACAGGAAAAACCCTTTCGTCTAAAAATACGACAAACCTTAAACAAGCAGAAACGTATTATAACCAACAAAAACAAAAATATCCGAATTCTACAACTAACAGCGAAGTAGGCAAAGACCCTTTTAAAGACGGCGACTTTAAGAAACAAACAGATATAGAGTTTGGAGGCTTTGAAAAAAAAGATGATGTGCTTGAGTCGTTCGGGATCACCCCGCTGGTAGACGCCGGCGTAACTGAAAAAGATTTAAGAGACTTCTCGCAAAATGTTACAGCCGGAGCCCGGGCCTCTCAGGCAACATCAAATCTCAGAAAAAAATCTGTTGATCTGTGTGGTCTCGCGGAAAAAAGGAAAGAGCAGTACAAGAAAATGTCTGAAAAAGACAAGTGTAAGAACAAAATTAGTGGAGGGTTTGGCACGAAACGTATGCAAGCTATGTGTAGCCGAGAAACCCTACCTTCTGAGGTTGTAGTTGGCCGTGGTGTAGACAATAACGCTTTTATAGTTATAGGCAACGACAGAGTGGGGAGAGCCCATACTGGTTGGGGCGGGAAGGCTCACACACAATGTGACGCCATCGATCTGGTCGCCGGCCTCGGCGGCTGGTGCCCAAGAGAAACTGAAAAAGTTCAAATTGAAAGCGAGAATGGGACAAGGAAAACGCTAGAGAGGGCTATTAGCACAAATCCAGACCCCTATATTGATGCAGCCCGGGTGTATATAAGTCAAAAAACAGATGTTGATAAAAATTTTGGCATTGGAGAAGAATTTAGTTCAAAATTTGAAGACAAAGAAGATAAGAACATAGGTAAGTATGGCGCAAAATCTGCTGTTGTCACGAAAGCCGACAACATCAGAATTATTGGCCGTGAAAGCATACGAATAGTCACTGGAACGGATAGGTTCAACTCGACGGGAGGTGAAATACATGGAAAATCTGGAATTGAGTTGGTCGCAATGAACAAAGTCGAAGATTTACAACCAATTGTTCTTGGTGATAATTTACAATTGGCATTAATTACTGTATTAGACAATATTGAGGCTCTAGCTAAAATACTTCATGGTTACATGAAATATCAAATGAAATACAATCAGGCGCTACAAAAACACACACATGTTACACCATTCTACGGAATAGAAACTCTCTTATCAAAAGAGGCAATGATCAGCGGTATCCAGTGTGACGTCGAAACCGCATCACGATCGGAGTTGTCTTTGCTAAAGCATATAACCAACTTGCAGGGCGTAAAACACAACTTCTTAATTGACAGCGGCGAGAGCTTTATTAACAGCAGAAACAACAAATCAAACTAAGGAAGAAGCATGGCCACAGGCGATGAACTAAAAAAAGCTTACCAAGAGCTGTTAGAAGGCGACCCCTGGAACGAAATTATAGACCAGGATTTTGACGAGCTTGCTGTCGCTACAGAGAACGCTAATATTTTCGACGATTTAGATTTCGTTGTCGCCGAAGATTTGAAAGCAGCGATAGACTTGCGTACTAAATTAAAAAATATTTGGGAAACAGCAAAAAAGCTAAAGGACGATGCCAAGAGCATAGATTATAATTTACCTGAAGGAAGTTCTTTAAGTTTAAAAGAATATCATGAAACGGTCGTCGCGCCAAGTATTAATAGCTTCTTGCAAACTGTAAAAGTAACATTAGAAAACAAATTTGTTGACATGTCTCAGGCAGATGTAGAAAAATACTTTCCTGAGGTCTCAAGCCTCCCTTTGTTAGGCGCTTTTTGGAATTTATTTCAAGACACAACGCCGCCGGCCAACTTATCAGATATATTAGATGATGCGCTGGGAGCTTGCCTGGAGTATTTGTCACTCCACTCAGGCTATTCTATATCTCTTAAAAAAGATGTAAAAGAGACGCCGGGCACTAGTGCTCTAGGCCCCGCTCCTATCTTCAGTGATTTGGAAAAAGAATCGCTAGCTCCGGGCGACGTCGACCATTATATTGGCTTAGTGTTGAATGCTAAAAAATCAAACGGTGAACGCAGCTCACCGTACATTCCGCTTCGGACATCCCCGCACCATGATAAAGAACCATTAAAATTAGGGTGGGAAGATCAGGGATACTCACTGTTAGACAATGGTGGTGATTTAGTCAAAAGAAAAAATAAATCTTCTGATGGGGTTGAAGTGCCTCTTGGCACTGGTATCATAGTTACTGAGATTGTTGAGGGTTCTACTGGAACATGGGTTGGAATAATATTTTCTGATAGCCGTGTGTCTAGTGGAAAAATAAATAATTGGACTTCTGGTGGCAAGAGGCCTCTGTATACAAAAATTGAATATATTCGCAAAAAAGAAGATAAGATTGTATCCTCTCCCGACCCATATACTTCACGAAAGTTAGTTGCGCACGAACTAACCGAACCATTCGTTAATTTACCAGATGGAGTCAGGCTAATATCTCCTGATTTTAATTTAAATTGGACAAACTTGGAACCTAAAGATGTAAGGTTGGCTTACTTTAATTTCAACAAGTTCAATCAAAAAGAAATGGGAAACAATCTTGCATATAGTGCCTCTGGGTTGGCCGTCAAACCAACAACCAGATATTCCGAGGGGTATTATTATTTTATAGCCGGCGAAGGCAAGCGACTGACAACAAAACAGGTAACTGAATCTTTGCTCGACCCGTTTTCAGACGAATATCCTGAACCGGATCCTTTGACTGGTAATGACAACGAGGAAGTTAAAAAAGAAAAGCAAAAAGCGTCAGCGCAGACAACCGCTCAAATAAAAGAGACAGCGTGGGACGATCTCCTTAGATATCTCAATAAAGATATGGGAGAGATAAATTCGAATCTTTATAAAAAACTACGAGACGATTATTTTATTCCTGTAGCTGCAAAAGTTTCAACGAAAACTGCAAATCCAAAAAATCAGAAAGTGCTTTTTACGATTCCAGTAAGTTATATCGACGCTCTGCCAGACTCTATTCGACCATATAATAGAGATTTCGATCCTGAGTCTGAGTTTTATAACGGAAAAAACTTTGCTTTTACTTTGCCGGTTAAAGAAATAAGAAAAAGATCAAAAAAATTAGCTGAAATTTTTAAGAAAAAGATAAAACCTAAAATTGATGAATTTAAAAGTTCTAACGGTATCATAAAGAATCCTTACGGCTTAGATTATAATATCGACATTCAGATTGAAGCATTCGAAAAATTTCCAGACTTGTTAGATAGGTTTTTTAAAAGGCAAGCGTACCCTGCTAGTTCTAACGACGACAACATTTCAGCTATGTGCAACGACGGCGTGGACACTTCTAGTAACCACATGATGCAAATAGGTCTTAAAGACAATAACATCACTGGGTTCGACGTCAGACAAACTATATCATATATACTTTTCTCTCCTGATCCTGAAAAGTTAAAAAACGCCTCTAATTCTAATCTAAATCTATATGAGTTTGATCCTTACTTAACAGAAGACGAATTATCCGGAAAGACGACATTAAGAAGGAGTGCGATCCCGCTACGAATTGGACTGAACTGGTTTAGAGAAGAGTTTCCAGGTGTTCTGGGCTCAAGAACTTTGCATTACTTGATGGCATACAAAAATATAGCTGTTTTTGAAACTAAAGGAACTCGTGATTTTAAGTCAGAGGACTGGATTAAGTTTTTACAATCTTATTCTACTCCTCCATTTGAGGTCCACCTTTCTAAAAATCGCACATCTTCTCCCGCCCCGATAAACTGCAAAGAACTCATAAGACAATTAAGAAGTTCCGGGCCGAACTCGGGGTTGGAAGAGAAAAAACTTCAAGAGCAGCTTTATAATAATCCCGAATGTATGGAAATGTATCAAAAAGAGTGGTCTGACGCAACGCCAGCAACAGACCCTGAGTCTTCGAAGGCCGCCCTTCGCAAGAAACAAGAAGATACACAGCGAGCAACAGAAAATTCAAAATCCTTACAATCTTTTAAAAAGTTTTATAGCTCTTTTCTAAACAATTTAGATCCTCAGTCTTTAATGGCCTTGCTCATGGCTTGCCTGCAACACAAAGTTGGTATCCCAATAACAGCTGAAGCGCTTTGTGAAGCTGCGATTGTTCATGTTGTTGAATCTATTGGTATACAGAACGTTAAAAAAACTATTATTCAAAATATACCAGAACTAGCACCATATTTAGGAGAAACTAGCGGCTATCTTGGTGACGAGGTGACCGGCATAGTAGAGAATTTAGAAAAAAACGACGCCACAGAAACCGAAGAGGTAAAAGATAAGCTTATCGACATGGACGGGAGACGTTTGAATCCTAAATTTCGTAATGCACCTATAGCAGCAGCAGTTGCCCTCTCAGGAGCAGACCCGGTAGTTGTTAATATTCTTTTAAATTTGGAGAAAGGAGGAACAACCATTGAATTAGTTCCAGGTCCAAGACCAACGGGCGAGAACACCATTGTTGTGCCTTATGGCACTGGGATCCTGCCTGATGCCATCACTCCGACTGTAGGCGGCGAAACGTATACTATTTCAAGCCCAAACTACACGTGGGATGAGGTCGATGCTGAAAAATCCAGGCTAATGAGCGCGGGATATTCTGAGACAGAAGCGAAAGCGCTGCTCGTACAAAGCAATTATTTAATACCAAAGTATGTGCAATATGAGGGTCTTCTCAGTGCTAACGCTTTTGATTCAACGCTAGATAAGCTAGAAGGCGATTTAGGCAATTTTGGCGATATTCCATTATACGGTACTACTGTTTCTGCGGATGGATTACGTGCGACTGTTCAAGATGCGAAAGCGTGGGTTCAGTGGTTGAAAACACTTGTTGATATCGGTGCCCTTTGTGAAGCGATCGTTGGCCAATTGTTAGAGATTCCCGGGCTTTTATTTTCCGACCCGGGAGCTTTTACACAAAATTGGTCAAACTGGGGAGAAGATTTCTGGCAAGGGTTAAAAAGAAGATATTCTCTTCCGGTTCCAACAATGAGATTTCCTTTTTCTCTACAAACAGACAGCCACATGGGCGATTACAGCGAGAAAGTTTTAGAAGCTATTCTTTCCGTAGCCGGCATGATTTTAGGACAAATATTAAATTTAATCTTGCGAGACGCGTTAGACAAGTGTTATGGCGAAGAGGACGATATTGGACCGGCTAGCGCGCCGGCATTAACATCGCCCGCAGCAGATGTATCGATACCGCTTCCCAGCTTACCAACAATTCCCGGCTTGGAGCCGTCTTACATTTTAGCATGGATGAAAGACCTATTAGGTCGACTTCCACCGGCACAAATATGTGATTTATTATATGGTGAACCCTCTAGGCGTCTCCTTGGCATGTGCTTGGAGATCACTAAAGAAGATTGGCAAAGCGTATATGATAGAGGAGTTGACACTAGATTCGAAATACAAAATATATTCTTCCAGATCGGAAAAGAAATTAATTTGGATATTTGCGATGCGATTCAGGCGACAGCCCCAATAATAACTGATGCATGTGGCGCCACGTTCGATTTTGACGCGCGATGTGAAGAATTAAAACTGCATGGTCTGACGGAAGAAGAGTGCGCTGAACAGATTAATCGTGAACTGGATGATCTGAAAAATCGTGTCATGGCTATGACAGATCTTATGTTCCCAGGTGCAAATCCATTTCATAATGCGTTTCCAGATCCATGTGCTCCAGGCGGCGGGTTTGTAATGCCTCCAGGTGTACAAGATACAATGTCGCGGATCACTGACAACATACTCAACAGTGTCCAGGGCTCCTTGTTGCAAGACCTGTCCTCAATGAAATTTCTTACTTTGCCGCCGCGCGCAGTTCAAGTGGCTTCAAATCCTTCGCAGCTAAAAGCAGCACATGCGATGTTCGCAGACGCGATTAGCGATCCTTACGAATTTATGTGTATAGCGCCAGTAGCCGATTCTGAGCAATGGACGAAGGCCTGGGTCGAGAAGGCGTTACCATCGTATAACTTGACATATGGGAAACATATGCACGCCGGTTTAATAATTAATCCACCGGGCCAAGCAGAGGACGCGCTCACTAAGATTCTTGTGGGAGGTCTCTTCATCGAAGGGCCCTACGACATGGAATACTCAGAGCTTCAGAGCGCACACAGTTCTGATAACATAGAGTTGCTAAGGCAGGTTCACAAACTAAGTTATTTAGATTATACACCCGGCGAAAATCAATTTCTTGCTGCCGGACCGCATCAAGAACTGTATTCAACTTTACAAAATCATATCGGATTCAAACCTGTCACAATAGAACACTTGGCGCCGTACAAAGACGCATTGTCCCAGATTCTGTCGATTAAAGAAGAAAGTCAAAAAACGGCAAAAGGTACAGATATTATTTCTGAATTGGCGAAGTACATTGAAGTTATTCTCAAACAGAAAGGTCTAGGGGTCCTCCAGGACTTCACCGTCGACGGCGAATCCTTCGCACCACAAGCGATAGCGAATACTTTTGATGGTGCGGGTATATCCGTTCCAGAACTTGGAAAACTAATTGATAAAGCTTTTCAACGAGAACAAAAACCCATGGGCCTTGAGAACCTTTTGTATAATGCGTCTTTGCTAAACAACCCCAACCTTGAGATAATAAATGACTGGGACGGCGCTGCCCCTCCAGGCATTCCAGGTCCGTTGATTGGTCAGTCTTTTATCCCAAACCCTCAGAATCCAGCCCAAACGCCCGGCTATGTGAAAAACAAACCGAGTCTTAGAGAAATTATCCCATTAGATACTCTTGTAAAAGAAGCATTCCCCGCCGGCGGCATGAGGCGATATACACAGCTTATGCGAGCTTATACTGGGATAAACGACCCACGGACATTTGGAAGATTATATGACTTCAACGCCGCAGAATATTCAGGAGACGAATTCCAGCGCGCAAAATCTTATTGGACATATAATCCAAAAACATATGACAGGTTACTTGAACTAGCCTCTAAAATAGGCAAAGAGGGCGCAAGCGACGCGCTTTTTTGGGCGTTTGGTGAGATGACAATTGGAGAGGCAACAGGCCTAACCAACGATAGGATAAAGTCTTTATATCCAGAATTTCCATCGTCGATGGCTGACCAAATAGAAGGTGTTTTATTTTCAGAAGGGTATTTAGCAATCGAAGGCTTTACCTATGGTGATCATGCTTACAATCACGGCGACCAGTTCTTTGAGGCCTACGTCTCCATTCGGACTGAATACACTACCGGTCTGCAACTTGGCATCGCCGCTTTCACGGCTTATGGTTCAACCACCGGAAACTGGGGCCCTATTCCTATGTATGTGGTATTTAAAAAAGCCTTTAGAGACCCAAATAGTATTTTAAATTCTAGTTCTGATTCTTTACTAAATTATTTTTCCATGGAAGATACAAAAGTTAGTCCTGAATTATATAGCGCTCTGGAGGCCGGCCCCCATGTCAATGCGGTCGAATCTGCTTTTGATCCTACTAATTCCAATCAGTTTGCTTTCGCTGCGAGAGACTTGGAGCAAAATACAAACTTTAATCCAAATATACTTTTATACGAACTGCCGTTTACTCAATTTGTCTCTGACAATCCGGCCGGCCAAGATGCACAAGAGGCCTCAGCAAAAATGATAGAATTATTTGGTAATCTATCAACTTCTGACGACCAAGTTCAAGAAATTACAAGTCAACTATCAACCGTCAACAAACAATCTTCTATAGTGTTACAGCATGTCATAACACCTTATGAGTCACATATCTTTAACCAAGAAGAAGTTCCGGATAATCCGGCTCAGTCTGGCCCGAAAGATGCGTTTAAGTTGATTAAAGGCAAATTAACGCCTTTATATCCGGGTAACGAATCTGTAGAACCTGGTCCCAAAGGACCACCAGCGATTGTGACACATGATGCACAGGTTGATGTGACAAAGTCAGATCATTATGAAATAGACGTTTCAAAAAAATTAGATATCTCCGTGCAGCAGCTCTTACACGATATCTTTCCAGAAATTTATAATGTTGATCCGTCTAAGATTGTTTCTTCCGGCGCCTCGTCGTCGCGACTGATAGAAGAATACGCTCTCATGGCAAGTAGTGTCGGCGCGCCTGGATCTGTCGCTGCTGGCAATACAGTTAAAGACGCAGAAAAGCTTATGGCTCGTATCGGCGCTGACGACAAAGCCGCTTTAGGTTCATATGTACACAATCTGGTAGATCCAGCAACTGGCCAATTTGCTTTTGAACCTATAACAACGGATCTTATAAATTATAAAGTTGATTCAAGTCCTTATATTTTGAACCCTCTCAATTTTAAAGCCATGATATTCGGAAAGTTTATGGTTCAAAAATTAAAAACTTTTTATTCACAGTACGGAGGATCAAAAAGCCCGAACAGCAGTTTGTGGCGCCACTTGCAATATATTCTATCATCTTATGGATTTTCAGCTTTACAGTTTGGATATTCTAATCAGATGTTCTTAAAACTTAAACACTCTCGTTTAAACTACCGAAAATTTTTGAAAAAACTTTGGAAAAAGATTTTAAGAACTCCAGGCGCCGCGATTGATCCTCGTTGTCAAGAGATTTTTGAACAGCTGGGCGCGACGTCAAGCAAAGATCTAGAAGAAACAGAGACAGACTTTTTTAATTTATCTGAAGTGAAGCCAAAAATCTTAAATTTTTATAAAAAGTCTATTTGCAGAAGTGTGCACGAACAAAATCCTGAAGACACTCCATATAAAGATTTAAGTTCAAATGCTGTTCGGTCAACGTTGATAGAAGGTACTGTAATATTATTGATAAAGGCATATGTTTTAGAAATGTGTGTCGCCTCTGTTATTGCATGGGACAGTTTTGAAATTTCAGACGTTTTTAAAGACGATTCGATGGTTCAAGTTATCATTAATAATATTAAGCATGATATTAACGCGGAGGACGAAGACTTGTTAGCATTCTTTGCTAACAACATCGTGAGAGCGCAAGAAAAAACAACAGACGTTGAAGGATATTTAGCTTTGTCCGAGTACAGCGCGCTTGAATATTTGATTAAAAAAGAAGGTGAAAATGCTGCAAAAATTATAGATACACTGTTTGTTAATAGCAACCAACTATCAACAGATCTGTCTTTGGACATCTTAAGAACGTCTGACGTCGATTTTCCGGAAAGATATAGAAAGCTTCGAGGACTAGATAATACCTCTCAAATACCTCACCACATGGCGAACCTTCATACTGAAACAGGCCTTGATTATGTTGTTAATGCAAGGTTTAGACAAAATATATACTCGATGAATTATGGTCACGGCTCTAGAACAAAGATAACACAATTTGACCGATCGGCGAAAGACACTAGCCGAGTGAGCTATTTATATGGTTTTGACGAGTCCGGCCCACAGCTTCCAAACGTTATGAACGAAGCTGGCGAGGGCCAAGGCAAGCAACTTTATGGTGCCAATCAAAGAGCTTATTTTCACTCTCTACCTTTTAATAACCCCTCAGCTTCACCGATGCTTCAATTCCTGAGTTCTTACAGGACTGGGTACTATGCACACGAAGCCGGCGATCTGTCGACAGTAGCGGGACTGCCCGACGGTCAGGATCCCCAGTGGCTTATTTGGGGCTCAGATGTGAATAAAGACGTCATTGATGAATGGTATAACACCGAAGCTGCGTCAGAACGATATGAAAGTTTTCGAAATGATATCGCCGGCCCACAAATATCAGGCGAGTGGTCATATGGAAATAATCCTGAGTTTCCCGCACCAATAGGCAGCCCTCCTGGCGATATTTCTGAACAAATGCCTAGTGAACATTCTGAAAAGCCCGTGGCGCCCCATACAATGCTTTGGATGGAACTTCAAGACCAGCTTTTTGGAGGAGCAGATGCTTGGAGAAACGAAAACACGTATGAAGCTACTCACGGCAACAATATGAATGCCAAGTTTGGAAATATGACATTCCAACCTTTTGTAAAGGTAGTTGATGCAACCGCTGAAGACAACAAGAATTTGGGAATAGAGACATACAGCTATACAGACCAAGAAGGAAATCCATGTGATGTGCCGATTCTTATTTCGAAGCAGAATATAAATGAGATATTGTCATACCCTCTTTTTTATACTTATAGGAAAGTTGCAAATATATTTAATGCTCACATAGATGGCTACGTGCCTTTGTCTGTGTGGAGTAGTTTTTACACTAATGTTTTTCTAAGGTATCTAGAGGCTGACCCACTCGTCAAAAAAATATTTGAAAAATATGGTTTATCGGTGTTTTTCAAAGAAATAAAAATTGGAATAAGATTGTCGTACTCAACGTCTTTTCCTGTTACGGAAGCAGGGCAGTTTTCTTGGGATCTTGGCGACCTCTCTGTCGAAGGCTCGAACACCATTGAGGCGTTTTATAAATCTATACCAAACAGCGCGTTGGTATCGTCTAAAACATTTTTTAATGATAGACCTTACATAATAACCGGCATCCGAAATAATCTATTAGCGGGCCCGGATGCGCAAGCTAAAGGCTCCGTGTTAAGAGAGTTAATGATTCCTGTTAAAGAAGTATCACAAAATTTAAATTTATTACCCAATGGTTTTGATATTGGCGGCGAGACAATACCATATGAACAGCTAGGGTACTATCCTAGCAAGTTCATCGAACCCTTTCAAGGGGCAGCGACGGCCGTTCTTAGCAAAGAATCAGAATTTTCCGAAATATTTAATAATTTAGAAGAAGCAAAGTTTGCTTTAAACACTTGGCACCAGTTCTTTTATAAAAATTTGGCTCAAGACCTCGTGGACGACCTAAAAGAATCTGCTGAATTTAAATTGTTGTTTGACTATCTGTTTCCAATGCGCAGATACATGGCGTTAGCTATGTTATATGGCGCAGAAGGACTGTCTAAGTTTGTTTCTAAACCTACAAATGTCTTAGAAGAAACCAAAGATACAATTTTAGAAACACTAAAGGGAATTATTAAATCAGGAGATTATACATTTGTTCCGGACAACGTGGCCAACGCGTTAGTCAACTTCACGTCAGAAGCTGGAACCCGCCCTAACGATCCGGACCTGGCTAAACAAATAATTGAAATCATTCTTAAGACACCTTTGCTTATTCTAAAAGGGTTCGTCGAAGTTACTGATCCTGCTATAATTATTGCTAAGGCGATAATTGACATAGCAAACATGATACAACAAGCGGTTATAGGTGCTGTGAAGCAAGCATTACAGACTGTTAAAGCAACGCTGCAGACAGCTATTTCGCAAGCAGAGGCCGCACTAGCGCAAGTTGAAGCAGCTATATCGGTTGCAGCCACAACAGGAGAGGCGATTGTTGCGCCGATACCAGAAAACATGAGGCCAAAAATTAACAAAAATAACGGTATTGATACTTGGACTGTCGAGATACCAAGTCTGACCGAAGGTGAACAAGACGCCCTTGAAAGTGCAGGCTTAACAGCGGTGTATCAGCAGTCTAAAGAAAAATTTGAAGAAGTTGAAAAGCTGCTATCAGATTACAAAACCGTGAAGAATAAAATTGGCATGCCCGGGGGCGATTGCAACCCAGGCGATGGTCCAAATCAACTAGACCCGCCAGGAACAGGTTTAAAAGGTGAAAAGAAGTCTGTTGAGTGTGATTTAGAGAAAGTTGTTAAAGAATCAGAAGAATTAATGAAAGATCTATTTTCATCTCCATTTTTACTACCGGGCGTATGGGCGGCTTTATTGCCATCACAAGTGCCTTATGGCGGGGGGATCATTCCATTCCCCGCCGGCCCTCCGAGCACCATTCCTGGGATGATTTATCTTGCAATACTATTTATAGATGGATTTGAAGAAAAGATGCACGATCAGGTTACTAAAACAAAAGACGCTAGCTGCGAAGACGAGCTTTAGAGGATAAAATATGTTTGGAATTGGACCAGAACTACCGCTTCAAAAAAATACGAAGTTTGGTAATTTTTCTCTTTTGACATCTTATAAAGAGGCAGTTAAACAGAATTTTAAAAATTTAATATTAACATCACCTGGTGAACGAGTAATGAATCCGGATTTTGGTGTTGGTATGAGGCAGTTTTTGTTTGAACCTCGCGAGCATGTTATCCCACAAATAAGACAAAGAATTGAAAATCAAGTTAAAAAATATATGCCATTCATTGAAGTTAAAAGAATCGCGTTTGACACAAGACGTTCTGTGGAAAGTGCTTTGGATTCTATTTCGCTGTCCGTCACCATAGAATATGAAGTCCCAAGTTTGAGCTTGCTGACAGAATTGGTATTAAGCAGTGGAGAAATTGGATAAAATGACTAAAAAAAATAAAAAGTTAATTAGATACACAGACAGAGATTTTAATTCTATAAAAGAGGGCTTGGTGGACTATGCCCGTCGTTATTATCCGGATATTTTTAAAGACTTCTCTGAAGCGTCTTTTGGTTCTCTAATGCTAGACACCGTCGCATATGCTGGAGACATACTTTCATTTTATTTAGATTATCAAACAAATGAATCTTTTTTAGATACAGCCGTAGAATACGACAACATTTTAAGGCTCGGTGAGCAAGTCGGCTATAAACAGCCGCTAAGAGCCACTTCTTTTGGGTTACTTTCTATGTATGTTCTTGCGCCCGTGGAACCAAATGGTACAGGCCCGGACGTAACTTATTTGCCAATTTTAGCTAGAAACAGCAAGTTCACATCAGATTCCGGACAAATATTTACTTTGATCGACGATGTTGATTTTTCAAATGTTGATAATGAAGTTGTTACTGCGACATCAAATGTATCTGACGGCTCCCCCACCGCATTCGCTGTTAAAGCGTACGGTCGAATAATATCTGGAGAAATTGATCAACAAATTGTAAATGTGGGAAACTTTGCAAGATTTTTAAATGTACCCCTCTCAGATCCTAACATAACAGAAGTTGTTTCGGTAACAGATACCGAGGGTCATGAATATTTTGAGGTGGACTATTTGTCTCAAGATACAGTTTTTAGATCGGTTGTTAACAAAGACCCCAATACCAGAAGGCATGTACCAAATATTATGGTTACAACATCTGTTCCACGCAGATACACCGTTTTTTATAGAAACAACCAACTATTTCTCAAATTTGGCTATGGATCAGAGTCTTCTTTAAAAACAGATCCAATCACTCACCCCTCTAACGTTGTTTTAAAAATGCATGGCAAGGGATATGAAACAGACACAACTTTAGATCCTTCAAAACTACTAGAAACTGATAAATTTGGCGTTGCTCCTGCTAACACCTCTCTTAGAGTCGTGTACAGAACAAACACACTTGATAGCGTTAACAGTGGGTCTAGAACTGTTACTACTGTTAGCGATCCTTTACTTATTTTTAAAGAATCAGCTACAAATGAAGATAAAATAGCTTTTGTTAGAGACAGCATTGAAGTTGTTAATGAAGAGCCAATAACTGGAGACGTTGGTTTGCCAACAGTTGCAGAGCTAAAACAAAGAATAAATGATGTTTTTGCTTCGCAGAATAGAGCGGTCACTGCAGAGGATTACGAAGCATTAGTTTACAGAATGCCAACAAAATTTGGACGCGTACGAAGAGCTAAACTCGTGAGAGACCATGATTCTTTTAAAAGAAACTTGAATTTATATGTTTTATCAGAGGACTCTGATGGAAATTTGATCACAAGCAACCAAGTATTAAAAAACAATCTTAAAGTTTGGCTAAATAATTATAAGATGATCAATGACACAATCGATGTTTTAGATCCGAGAATAATAAACATAAGCATTAAATTTTCAGCTGTTGTTTCTTACGATCAAGATAAGTTTGAGGCGTTGAACGTCGCAATTGCAGAAATACAAGAAATGTTTACAGAAAAATTAGATATTTCTCAGCCCGTGTACATCACTAAAATATATGATGCTTTGAACAATTTGGATGAAATTGTTGACGTCACGAACGTAACAATAGAAAATAAAACTGGCGGCTTATATTCAGATGAGTCTTTGCATCTTAAAGAATATATCTCCGCAGACGGAAGAATACTATACGCTCCGGAAAATGTAACATACGAGTTAAAATATCCAAATTTGGACATCAAAGGAACGATAAAATAATGGGTATAAAAAGATACGTTGCAACAAAAGACAATACAATAACAAATGCTTATACTATTGATCTAGCTACTAGAGCAACCGGATCTAATATGGGAGCAGCTGACATATTAGAAACGTTTTCTATTTATGGAAGAGAGGCAACAGGTTCGTCTGAGCTTTCTAGAATTTTAGTAGAATTTCCGATATCTACCATCGCGCAAGATCGAGTTGATGGAAAAATACCTGCCGTT
>TARA_R110002110_G_scaffold284986_2_pt1 | contig 53197 bp, 50 predicted proteins | sample TARA_R110002110 | Tara Oceans TARA_R110002110 (sample SAMEA4397330) | marine metagenome | biome: Polar Biome; feature: [SRF] surface water layer (ENVO:00010504); material: water (ENVO:00002006), including particulate matter (ENVO:01000060) such as... | depth 5 m | reverse complement strand
TTCGAAAACGCTGGCTATGCTTCCGTCAAAACATGAAACGCTCTAGTCGCGTTTTAGGTTTTCTGCGAAAATTTTGACTTGAGAAACCTGACCGCCACCATCTGCCTGACCAACTGAGATGATCAGGATTATTCGCGGGGACCTAACGAAACAGATCACGGCAGCGAAAAAATACAGATTGTCACGCCAAGCACAGGACGAACCATGGACATTGAAGACCTGCCCACCCCCTCGCTGATCCTCGAACGCGCAGTCGTTACCCGCAATACACAGCGCATGGGGGCGCGCATGACCGAACACGGCGTCGCCTTGCGACCGCATCTGAAGACGGCGAAATCCGTGCCTGTGGCGAAGTTGGCGACTGCGGGGCATAGCGGCGCGATCACCGTGTCGACTCTGGCGGAGGCGGCGTATTTCCTGTCACACGGCTTTGCCGACATAACTTATGCGGTCTGTCTTGCACCGAACAAGGTTACCGCGGCGGCGGCGCTGATCGCACAGGGTGCGGATTTGAAGGTGATTATCGATTCCATCGACGCGGCGCAGGCGATCGTCGGTCATGCCGGGCAGGAACAGTTCAAGGTACTTGTGGAGATCGATTGCGGCGATGGGCGTACCGGCCTTCTGCCGGATGCGACGGACCTGTTGGATATCGCGCAGATCATCGATGGCTCGCCGCAGGCTGAGTTGCTGGGGGTGCTGACCCATGGCGGGCATTCGTATGGCGAGCGGGATATCGCGGGTATCCAGCGCATCGCCCGCGAAGAACGCGAAGCCGTAGTCCATGCGGCGCAGCGGCTACGCGATGCGGGCCTGCCCTGCCCTGTCGTCAGCGCCGGGTCTACGCCGACGGCGATGCATGGCGAAAGCTATGAAGGCATTACCGAAATGCGTCCGGGCGTGTTTGTGTTCTTCGACCTCGACCAGCTCTCGCGGCAGGCCTGCGGGCCGAATGACCTGGCGTTGTCGGTGCTGGGCACGGTGATCGCCCACAACCGCCATGTCGGGCAGATCGTGACGGATACCGGCGCCCTGGCTATGTCCAAGGACATCAGCGCGATTACCCGCTGGCCCGATGTGGGTTATGGATCGGTCTGCAATGTTCGGACATTAGCGCCGATAGAAGGGCTGCATGTCGCCAAGGTCAGTCAGGAACACGGCATCGTGCCGGTATCCGACCCGGCACAATATGACCTCCTGCCCATTGGCACCAGGATCCGCGTCCTGCCCAACCATGCGTGCATCACCGCTTCCGCCTACACCCATTACGAAGTGGTGGACGGCAACGAGGTCGTGGATCGCTGGGAGCGGATCAACGGCTGGTGAGCCCTCTGTTGGCCCCCACCACCTCGTCATAGGTTTCTGGCCGAAGCCGCCAACATGGGAATGCACGGCAATGTTGGTGGAGGGATTTCGTCTTACCTCTCCCAGAGTTGTATAACCGCGCATATCACGAACCGCTGCGGCGAAATTTGGAGCTCCGACAGCAGCCGTGTCGGGCGCCGGTGGCGCACCGCCGCGCTCGCTTGCAAACACGAACTGGATCAACCCGTGACGACTTCGCCTTCCGACATCGATGGCCAGACAGGCAACGACGCGCAGATATTGTGGCGCATCATCACGCTGTGCCTGCGTTATCGCGGCCGCGTTGCCATCGCCGTCGGCGCGACCGTGATCGCCGCGCTGTTCCAACTCACCGTGCCACCGCTTCTCGGCAGTGCCGTTGACGATGCGCTGGGCCTGCTCGACGCCGGCAACGCCACGGCCGCGGCGGCCCGCACCGCATTGTTCCAGACGGCCGCCTTGCTGCTCGGTGTTTCGATTCTGCGCGGCTTGTTCACCCTCATCCACAATTATATGGGCGAAGCCGTCGGCCACAGGATGGCCTACGACCTCCGGCTCGCCTTCTACGACAAGCTGCAAAGTCTGAGCTTTTCGTTCCACGACGGGGTGCATACCGGCGAGCTGATCACCCGCGGCATGCTTGACCTGGAAGGCGTACGGATGTTCGTCAGCACCGGCCTGGTGCGCCTCGTCCTGTTGAGCATTCTGATAGGCGCCGGCGCCTATCTGCTGCTCTCGGCCGATCTGCTGCTCGGCGCCATGAGCCTGAGTTTTGTGCCCTTCGTTGCCTGGCAGTCGGCCGTGGCGCGGCTCAAACTGCGGTCTCTGTGGCTGGCCCTGCAGGAGCGCATGGGGATCATCGGCCGGATCATGGACGAGAACCTCACCGGCATCCGGGTGGTACGGGCCTTCGGTGCGGAAAACTATGAGCTCGCCAAATATGGGGAAGCGGCCGACAGCGCGATGGCGCTTGCCGACCGGCGCATCAAGACCAGGGTGGCGTCGACCACGATCATGACCTTCGCCTATTTCATCGCCATGGGGCTGGTTCTGTGGGTCGGCGGATTGCGTGTGCTCGAAGACCGTTTGACCGTAGGTGAATTAACCGAATTCCTCACCTTCATGACGATTCTTCAAGCACCAGTGCGCCAGCTGGGCCTCCTGGTGAATTCATTCGCCCGGGCCTCGACCACTGGGCGCCGGCTGTTTGCTGTCCTCGATCTGGAACCAACGATTGCCGACCGGCCCGGCGCAAAGCCGCTGGAAATCTCCAACTCCCTGGTCCGTTACGAAAACGTCTCGTTCAGCTATGACGGCGATGACGGCCCTCCGACCCTGCACGGGGTCTCGTTCGAGGTTCGCCGCGGCCGGTCTCTCGGCATCGTTGGGCCGCCGGGCAGCGGTAAATCGACAATCGCCCATCTGCTGGCCCGCTTCTACGACGTCACCGGCGGCCGCATTACGCTCGATGGTCAGGATGTGCGCGATGTCACCCTGGAATCGCTCCGCCGTCAGGTGTTGACCGCCCCCCAGGACCCCTTCCTGTTCACCACATCGCTGGAGAACAACATCGCCTATGGCGATCCGTGGGCCGAGGACGAGTCCATCGCCAATGCGGCCTCTCTGGCGCAGATCGACAGCTTCATCGGCACCCTGCCGGAAGGCTACAGCACCCTGGTCGGCGAACGCGGCGTATCCCTGTCGGGGGGCCAGAAGCAGCGCATCGCCATCGCCCGAACTACCATGCTCAAGCCAGCGGTACTGATCCTCGACGATTCGACAGCGGCGATCGACGCCGGTACCGAGCAGCAGATCCGCGAGCTGCTGAAAGCGCCGATGCAATCCTGCGCAACGATCTTTATTTCCCATCGCTTGGGCACCCTGCTCCATGCCGACGAGATCATATTCCTCGAAGGCGGGCGGATCATCGAGCGGGGCACACATGAAAGCCTGGTGGCCCAAGGCGGCCGCTACGCCGAACTCCACGCCCTGCAAAACCGGCTCGACGACGAACTCGATGCCGACCCCTCCGGCATTCACGGAGCCGCGCAATGACCAGGACGACCGACAGCACCCAGAACCCGCCACAGCGCGAACGGCCGCCACGGGCCTATGTGGGTTCGCAGATCAGCGTCGACGAGGAGATGTTCGGTGCGCTGTTTGATGGTGGCGTTGTGCGCCGGTTCATGACCTATGTGCGGCCCTACCGCAAACAAGTCTGGCTCGCGATCACCGCCGTCCTGGTCGTCACCGCGGCGCAACTGGCCATCCCGTTGATTATTCGGTTCGGCATCGACGATGTCCTTCTGGCCGACGATGGCGATGCCGCCGGCCTGTTTCTGGTGGTCATGGTGTTCGCGGCCGTCATTACGGTGAACTACGGCGCCAGCTGGCTGCAGGACCGGCTGATCGGGATCACCGGCGAGCATGTCATCTTCGATCTGCGCCATGCCATGTACGCCCATCTGCAGCATGTATCGCTCTCCTTCATGGACAAGACCGAAACCGGGCGCATGATGTCGCGTCTCACCGGCGACGTGAACTCGCTGCAGGAGTTTCTCGAAAACTCGGTCACCGCGTTCGGCGATCTGGTGCTGCTGTTCGGCATCATCGTCATCATGCTGACCATGGATTTCGGGCTTGGCATCCTCACCCTGTCGGTGGTGCCGACCTTGTTCATTGTCCGCATGGTCTGGTTGCCGCGCGCGCGCGTGGCGTTCCGCCGTGCCCGCGAAACCAACTCCACCGCCAATGGCGCTCTGGCCGAAGGCATCCGTGCCGTGCGGACCGTGCAGAGCATGGGACGCGAGGCCGTCAATTTCGATCTCTACGACGAGAAGGTGCAGGACAATCTCGGCGCGCACCTGAAGTCCGCCCAGATGGCCCAGGTGATGGTGCCGATCGTCGACACCCTGACCGGTGCGGCGATGGGGATCGTGATTGTGGTTGGCGGCCTCCAGGTCCTCGACAGTGCGCTTGAGGTTGGCGTCATGGTCGCCTTCCTGTTCTACGTGCAACGTTTCTTCGACCCGATCCGCTCGCTCACCATCCAGTACTCCGTGATGCAGCGGGCCATGGCGTCGGGCAAACGGATCTTCGAAGTCCTCGACGTTCCCCTGGCCATCGACGACGGCCCCGACGCCATCGACCCCGACGACATTGAAGGGTCGGTCGAGTTTCGCGACGTCACGTTCCGCTATGTCGAGAACCAGCCGGTTTTACGGAATGTAAGTTTCAAAGTCGCGCCGGGCGAAACCGTGGCCCTGGTCGGCCCGACAGGCTCGGGCAAGACCAGTATCACCTCGCTGCTGCATCGGTTCTACGAGGTCAACGAGGGCGCGGTGCTGATCGACGGCCACGACGTGCGCGACTACGCCAAGGCCGCCCTGGGCCGGCACATCGCCATGGTCTTGCAGGACCCGTTCCTGTTCACCGGGAGCATCTTCGAGAACATCCGCTACCGGACCGTCGGGGCGACCCGCGAGGACGTCGAACGCGCCGCGCGTGTGGTCGGCGCCCATGACTTCATCACCGGGCTCGCCAACGGCTACGACACAATTCTGGAGGAACAGGGCCGCAACCTGTCCCTCGGTCAGCGCCAGTTGCTGAGCTTTGCCCGCGCGCTGGTGGCCGACGCCAGGATCCTGGTGCTCGACGAAGCGACGGCGAATATCGACAGCCACACCGAGCGCCAGATCCAGACCGCCCTCAAACGCCTGCTCGAAGGCCGCACCGGCATCGTCATCGCCCACCGGCTCGCCACCGTGCGCGGCGCGGATCGGATTATCGTCCTGCAGAGCGGCGAGGTCGTCGAAACCGGCCCCCACGCAGCGTTGGTCGCCCAGGACGGCCTCTACGCGCGCCTCTACGACCTCAACTACGCCTCGTTCGACGACATGCCGGAAGAACAATTTTGAATTGGAGAATTGGCGGAGGGAGCGGGATTCGAACCCGCGAAGGAGCTTACACCCCTTAACGATTTAGCAAACCGTCGCCTTCAGCCACTCGGCCACCCCTCCGCACGAGAGTGGGTCATCACGACGTATGCGGGTGCGGTTGTGCCAAGCCCGTTCGCGCCTGTCAATCAAAGTGCGACACAGACGTGAAATAGAACGCACAGGTCCGGATCGGACTAGTTCGAGCTCCAACGCTGATAGGCGTCTTTCATGGCGTCGAGCGATGTTTCAATGACACCTGCATCCGTGTCCGGCTTGTCGCAATTGATGCGGTAATCGTTCCGCGCCTCGACAAAATCGATCCAGAGATCGGCCTGGCACAGGGCGATTGCACCGTCGCGGCGCTGCCCGTCACCCTCGGCCTGATCCTTGTCGAGACGCGCGAGGACTTCGCGCAAGCGCGCCGCCATCTCGATCTCGCCCACGGCATATGCGTGGTTAAAGGCCGCGAGAATCTTGTCGCTCAATCGTCGATTGTAGCGAGGGATACCCGTGTCTGAAGCAATCGCAATGGTGCCTTCGGCGCCGTTGACATCATGTAGTTCTGCGGAGGTGGCCATGCTGGCGCTCCCGGTTTGGCCACAATGTGGCGGGTGAGGGAAACGTAAGCAAACAGCGTTGCCGAATGGTTAACGCCGGATGAAAAATCGATACCCGGTAACTTCACCAAATTTAAATCAAATACACCCTATCGTACTCCCATAACCCCGAACCAAGGAGTTACGTGATGGCCAGTCTTACAAAACGATCCGTTGAAACGCTGATCGATCTCGTCGAAATCAAGCTGTCCTGCCTTCAGGTGTTTGATCGCGATGACGCGAAGGAACTCGCTGCCCTCGAGCAGTCACGTCGCGAGCTCGTGGCGCTGGTGCCCGGCCGCAGCGACGCGACCGTTGTCGCCTTCCCGGAAGCCGAAGCGCAGCGCGCGGCAGGCTAACGCCTTCTGATCATCCGCAAGTCAGGCAGACGCCGCGAGCGCCTGCTCCAGATCGGCGATCAGATCGTCGGTATCCTCGATGCCGACCGACAACCGCAGCAGATCGTCGGGGAACGGGCTGTCATCCCCCTCTACGGTCGCGCGATGCTCGATCAGGCTCTCGACGCCACCGAGCGACGTCGCCCGCACAAAAAGCGCCACATGCTTGGCGACCTTTAGCGCCGCAGCGGCGCCACCCTCCACACGAATAGATATCATGCCGCCGAAACCGCCCTCCATCTGGCGCGCGGCGACCGCATGACCCGCATGGCTCGGTAACCCGGGATACAGAACTTCGGTGATCCCGGGATGCCGGGAAAGATGTTCGGCAATGCGCTGCGCCGATGCCGACGCACGCTCAACCCGCAAATACAATGTCCGCAGGCCGCGCATCAGCAACCAGGCCTCGAACGCGCCGAGCATGCCGCCATTCTCGAAACGCAGATACTTCATGCGTTCCCAGCGTTCATCCTCGCGCGCCGTCACCAGCACGCCGGCCAGCACGTCGCCATGCCCGTTCAGATATTTGGTGCCGGAATGCATGACGATGTCCGCACCGTGGGCCAGGGGGCGTGACAGCACCGGCGTGGCGACGGTTGAATCGACCGCCAACATCGCGCCGGCGTCATGGGCGATGCGCGCGGCCGCCTCGATATCGGTGACATCCCATGTCGGATTGCACGGCGTCTCGACCCAGACGAGCTTGGTTTCGCCCGGACGGATCGCCGCTGCGATCGCAGCCGTGTCGCCCGGCGCCACGAAGTCAACCTGCAGCCCCCAGTGGCGGCCGACATTCACCAGCCAGTTTCGTAAACCGAAATACATGATCGACGGCGCGATCACATGGTCGCCGGGGGCCAGGGACAGCATCACTGTCGTTGCAGCTGCCATGCCGGAACCGAAGACCATCGCATCGGCCCCCTCCTCCAGCTCGGTAAGCAGGGCTTCGACATGCTCATAGGTGGGGTTCTCGTCGCGGGTGTAGCCGCGATTTCCGACCTTCTCGTAATTCTCGTCGCGCGCATAGTTGGTGGACGTGTGAATTGGCGGCGCAACCGCATTCGTGGACGGGTCGAGCCAACCGAGCGCCTGCGCGGCCAGAGTGGACGGTTTCCGGGATTTATCGACGTCGTTTGCCATGGTGGCCGGTTTTTACGCCGATCCACCGTGATTTGAAACAAACATCGGGTTCGGCGCGTGGAATAAGTCCTTACAGCCCCCGACACGCAATTCGACCCCGCCGTTTGATACTTGCTGTCACGCTGGTGATGAAGCGGTAGCATACCCCATGACCTGCCGAACCATGGACACCACGCAATGACTGCATACATCTTCGCCACCGTCGAGCTGCACGATGCCGCCGGCTACGAGGACTACAAATCAAAGGCCCCCGCGCTGGTCGAGAAGCATGGCGGGCGCTATATCGTGCGTGGTGGTGCCAATGAGGTGGTCGAGGGCACATGGCCCGACGGACGCATCGTCGTCCTGGAATTCCCGGATTTCGCGAGCGCCAATGCCTTCGCAGATGACCCGGATTACGCCCCGATCGCCGCGATCCGGCACGCCACCGCCACGTCCCATGTCTGGATCGTCGAAGGACCCGAAAATGGTGCGAACGCCGATGGCCGGCATGCCTTCATTCTCGGCAATATCCGGATGACCGATGCTGACGGCTACAAGCCGTATGCCGACCGAGTGCCTGGCATCCTGGATGCTGCACAAGGTGCCTATCTCGCGCGCGGCGGCAGGTCCCGTTCGGTCGAGGGCGGCATGGAACTCGACCGACTTGTGATCGTCGGGTTCGCCGATTTGGCGGCAGCCCACGCCTTCTACGACGGACCCGACTACACAGAGATAAAACCCATTCGCGTGGCCGCGTCGGACTCCAATATCGTCATCATCGAGGGGCTCTAGCGCCGCCCGTTATAACTCTCATGCTCACCAGGGGCTGGGTGGTTTGTGCCAGAGCGGGACGCGCGGGTTACGCAGAAACACCACGAGCACCGCGCCGGCGATAAACCCGCCGATATGGGCCCACACGGCCGTGCCCAACGCCGCGGGAGCATCGGTCAGGCCCCAGAGCAGGTCCTGCGCAAAGAAGGTTCCGATCACCAGCAGTGCGGGCAGGCGCAGCGGGATGATCAAGAAAGCCAGCACCAGAAGCCGCGCGCGCGGGTACAGCAGCAAGTAACCCCCAAGAATGCCGGAGATCGCCCCGCTGGCTCCGATGACCGGGGTCACGGAATCGGGTTCCACGATGCTTTGCGCCAAGCCACCGGCGATCCCGCAGAGCAGGAAAAACACAACGAACCGGACATGGCCGAGCGCGTCCTCGACATTGTCCCCGAATACCCAAAGAAACAGCATGTTGAAGGCGAGATGCGCCCAGTCGGCATGCAGGAACTGATAGGTGATGAGGGTGAGCGGCGTCGACACGGCAGCCACACCACTCGGCACAGTGAGGCCATCGAAGAGCCGTGCCGGGATCACCGCATAGCCCGCCACTGCATCGAAACGCTGCCCCTCCCCGATCCCCAGCTGACTGACGAAGATCATGACGTTGAGCAGGATCAGGCCAATGGTGACGTAATGCGCACGGATGTAGAGGCGCGGGTTGGCGTCATGCAGGGGTATCAATGGCATGAAGGGTGGGCCTCCCCTTCAATCTCTATCGGCGCTTGAATTGCTCTTTGCCAAACATGACGTCCCAGGCCTTGCCCTTCGGCGGCCCGGAACTGCGGTGTTCGATGAGCACTTCGAGGCCCGACTTCACGGCCGCCCGTTCGCCGACTTCTTCGAGCCAGCGTTTGGTGTTCGGAAACTCGTCGAGCGGAACCTCCTGCCCCTTCCAGTTGCGCATCCACGGAAAGGCCGCGATATCGGCGATGGTGTAGTCGTCGCCCGCCAGGTAGCGGGTCTTGCCGAGCCGCGTATCGGCCACGCCGAACAGACGCTGGGTCTCGTTCGCGTAGCGGTCAATAGCATACTCGATCTTGTCGGGCGCGTAACGGCGGAAATGGTTCGCCTGCCCCATCATCGGGCCGATGCCGCCCATCTGCCACATGAGCCATTCCATAACGGCGAAATGGCCCGCGGGGTCATCCGCCGCATCCGGCATAAACCGACCGGTCTTCTGGGCCAGGTAATAGAGGATGGCGCCGGTCTCGAAGATCGAGATTTCGGTCCCGCCGGGACCGTCCGTGTCGACGATCGCCGGAATCCGGTTGTTCGGACTGATCGCCAGGAACTCGGGCTTGAACTGGTCGCCGTCGCCGATGTTCACCGGGATGACCTCATGCTCAAGTTCGCACTCGTGCAGCATGATATGGACCTTGTGACCGTTCGGGGTCGGCCAGGAATAGGCGCGGATCATATTCGTCTCCTGTTTCTTCTTTAGTCGAACACGGACACGCCGCGCTGCACGGCCGGACGCGCCGCAACGTCGTCGAGCCAGCGTTTCACATTGTCCAGCCCGTCGAGACTCTGGCCCTGTCGCTCATGGGTGCGCATCCATCCGAATGAGGCGATGTCGGCGACCGAATAATCGTCCCCCGCCAGATATTGCGTCTCGGCAAGACGGCGGTCGGCCACGTTGAACAGGCGGTCCATTTCCTCGGCATAACGCGCCAATGCATAGGGAACCTTCTCCTTGGCGAACATATGGAAATGGCCGTTCTGGCCCATCATCGGGCCGAGGCCGCCCATCTGCCACATCAGCCATTCGAGCGCTGTCAGGCGGCCGCGCGGATCGCTTGTGGCGTCCGGCAGGAACTGGCCTGTCTTTTCGGCCAGGTAAATCAGGATCGCGCCGGATTCAAACACACTGACGGGCTTGCCGCCGGGGCCGTCTTCATCGAGGATCGCGGGAATTTTGTTGTTGGGGCTGATCTTCAGGAAGTCCGGTTTGAACTGGTCCCCGTCGCCGAAATTGATTCGATTCAGGTCATAGTCGAGGTCGCATTCCTCGAGCATGATGTGCAGCTTGTGTCCATTCGGCGTCGGGGCCGAGTAGGCGTGAATCATATAAAAAATTCCTCAGCAAAATCTTACTGTGTAAACGCGGTAGATAGTCGGCGCAGAGCTCCTGACAACCTTACTCATGCGCGGTCAGTGCGTGCAGTTTATCGGACATCGCGCCATAGGCCGAGCCGGGCCCGTAGACCAGCAGATCATCCAACGGCTGCAGTAACATGTCCGGGCCCGGTAAGTTCTCGTAGCTCCCGTCGATACGGCGGATGCCCAACACCCGAATACCCGGCTCAAGAATATCTGAAAGCGCGCTCCCACCATCCCCGAGATCTGCGCCGACACGCATCTCTGAAACATTGTGCCCCGCAGGCATCTGCAACAGCAGATGGGGGACCGCATCCGAGAATGCGGAGTGGCGATTCAGCAACCAACTGACTCCGGCACACATGATCCGGTCCGCCATAGGGTTGAGCGCGATGACCCAGAGCAACACGAGCATGCCCACGAGCCAACCCAACTGACTGATCATGTTCTTGTCGCTCTCAACAGTATCGACAAGCGATACAATGACCGTCGCGAGAACGGTGACCAGCCCGAGGTTCCCGACCAGCATCAGCATGCTCATGATCCGGCGCCGCAGCGGATGATTCACCACCGTTTCTGATTCCGACGTCGTGAATCCGGCACCGGTGAAGGCCGAGCGGGCCTGGAAACGCGCGACATCCTCCGGCAATCCGGTCAACCGAAGAGCCATCGCCGCGAACCGAATGAACATCACCGAGATCGTCAACACAGAAAAAAGCGTAATTGCGGCGACCATGGCGCCCCTCCTGAAATGTGGGTTCGACGCGGCAAGTCTAGTCCATACGGCCCGCGCCGATTGGTAACGTTTAGGGGCCCCACGGACCGACCATCAGACAGCAGCGGGTGCCATATGAATGGCCAGCCAGACGGTCGGCGTGTCGGGGTCGGTCCATGCGACGCGATGTCGGCAATGGGCGGGGAGAAACGCATACGCACCGGGTCCCAAGGTGCGGGTTTCGGGTTCGCCCTCAATCAGCAGAGCCGCCTTCCCCGCCAGGACGACAACCCACTCGTCATCATCCTGGTCGAACCATTCGCCGACCGGGCTCGCCTGGCCGTCAGAGACGATCCGAACGATGCAGACCCCAGCCTGCGCCAACAACGTATCGAAATGTTCGCCCTCCGACGCGTCAGGCAGCGCCGCCAACAGATCGCCAAAATCCAGTTTTGGGTTTTCCGTCACGGGTATGTCCCTAGCGAACCGCGACCTCGTCGCCGCTCTCCGCAGAGCGGACAATCGCCTGCAGAATTTCGACATTGTGGAGCAGGTGATCAGGCGTGAAACGATACGTCCCGTTGCCTTCGGCCGCATCGGCCCACTGGTCGAGATTGGCCCGAACCACATTCTGGGTCTGGTGGGTCTGGGTCGTGAGTTCCTCGTCGAGCCAGCGGGTCGTCAGGGTGGCGGGCTCGGGAATATCGACGTTCGAGTTCTCCCGCGCCTCACCCCAACCCTTGTCGCCGAACACCTTGATGGCGCTGTGGAACGGCGTCGTGGCGATATTGCACATGTAACCCGTCACTCCGCTTTCGAAGGTGAATTGCACGGCGACCATATCGTTGCCCGGGAACAGCGGCGAACGGTCGGCGGTCGTTGCCCACAGCCTGGCAACCGGCCCGGCCATCGACTGGAAGTAGTCGGTGATATGCACCCCCAGCGCGGTCAGCGTGCCCAGTGGTGCCTGTTTGGAATCCTTCCGCCAGCCCGACGCCACGGCCTTGGTGAAATTATTGTGGGACCAGTTGCACTCGATATGGATGAGCGTGCCGAAATCGCCCGCGTCCAGATGGGTCTTCATCGCTTCAAGCGCCGGCTCAAACCGGCGTTCATGGCCGATCCCGACCGCCTTCAGGCCGGCCTTGTCACACGCCTCGAGCATCCGCTGCGCGGACTCGGCCGAAAGCGAGAACGGTTTCTCGCAGAAGATCTGCTTGCCCGCCGCCGCTGCGGCGAGAACCTGCTCCTCATGCAACGCATGGGGCGTGACCAGGATCACCGCATCGACGGCATCATCTGCCAGCACGTCTTCATAGCTGTCACCGACCGCGAGCCCGTGCAGATCGGCAAAATCGCGGACCCCATCCAGGTTCACATCGACCCCGCGCGTGACGGTAATCTTCTCACTGTCGGCGAGACTGGTGACAATCTGTTTACCCCACCAGCCCAGCCCGACCACGGCCGCATTCAACATCGCTCATCCCCCGGGCGTCATTCTTTGTTGCTTGCCCGGATTGAAGCAGGGTTGCTGCCTCCTGACCAGCAATGCCGTCCGCGGTGCGCACGCGTCAGTCGGCGTCACGATACTCCCCGTCGATCAGGAGCTTGTGCTGAACCGGGATCGGGTCGGCCAGGGTCGCCTCGACGAAGCAGCCCTTCTGGGCGGCATCGAGCAGGCGCTTCTGGTCCTCGAAGGGTGCGGCGCTGTCGAGATCGATATCGAGCCGGAAGGCCACCGGACGGCTGGTATAGGGGTCGCGTCCCTCCACCCGGGCCTCCCATTCGATATGAGCCTTCACCGTGACTTCGCCGACCTCGACGCGCAGGCGCTTGGCGAATGCGCGTATCTGGGTCATCAGGCAGGCGACGAAACCGGTGCAGAAATAGGCGAGTGGCGGCGGCGCGGTCATGTCGCCGCCATGGGCCGCACCTTCGTCCGTGGCCATCTCGAACACCTCATCGACCACCGGGCTGACCATCTGGCCCTTGATCTCATTGCGCATCTTGCCGACGGCCTTGCCTTCGACGTTGAAGACAACGTTGAAGGTTTTCACTTTGCCATCATCGGCCATCGTTTCGGTTTTCTTGAGTTCTTCAGACATGCTGCCTCCTTGTTGACCGATCTGTTCGACGGCGCGGGCGCGCGTTCGGCCATGATTGCATTCCCTGGAGAACAGGATCGTTTAAGAACCCATACTCATCAATAGGATTGTGATCATCATATTCATGAGATATTTTCAGTACTTATGAGCCATCCATCCACCCGATCGCTGGAGATGTTCGACGCCGTTGCGGAGACCGGGAGTTTCCGCGCCGCCGCCGAAAGGCTCGCCGTGTCGCCGTCGGCCGTTAGCAAGGCCATATCGGAGCTGGAAACCCGGCTGGGCGCGCGCCTGATCGCCCGCACGACGCGGAGCCTCGCCCTCACCGAAGCCGGCACCGCCTACCATGTGAGCGTGTCGTCGGCGCTTGCGACCCTTGATGAAGGCGCGGAAACAGTAAATTCGGTCACGGCGGCGCCGCGCGGCGTGCTGCGCCTGGCCATGCCGGTGACCTTCGGACATATGTATATCGCGCCACTTTTGCCTCTTTTCGCGGCGAAATACCCCGAAGTTCGCCTCGACGTCACGGCGTCGGATGCCTTCATCGATGTGGTCGGCGAAGGTTTCGATGTGATCATTCGTGGCGCCGGCGCGCTGCCGGATTCAGCGCTGATCGCACGCAAGATCATGGAAACCCCCACGGTCGTGTGCGCCAGCCCGACCTATATCGAAGTCCACGGCGCGCCGGCCCACCCCGATGAGTTGATCGATCACGCCTGCCTGGTCGCCACCGCGACCCAGAGCATTTCGGAATGGGTCTTCGACCGGGAGGGCGCGGCCTATTCCGTGCCGGTCACCGGCCCGCTGCGCTCGACCAGCCTGATCGTCACCCGCGAGGGGGCGCTGGCCGGCCTGGGAATCGCGCGGGTGCCCTATCACTTCGCGGCACCGGAGCTGGAAACCGGGCGGCTGGTGCGCCTGCTGCGCGACTATGAGCGCCAGGAAGCCGCCGTCTACGCGATCTTCCCCGCCCAGCGCGAAATGGCCCTGAAGACACGCGCCTTTATCGATTTCCTCGTAGAAAAAGTCGGGAGTGTGCGGCTTTAGCCGCCCGCCCCTAATTTTTTCTACAGTCCGGCCTGGGTGATGAACTTGCTGTTCAGATAGGCGTCGATCGCATCGGCGCCGCCTTCCGAGCCATAGCCCGAATCCTTGACCCCACCGAAGTGATTCTCGATCAGCCCGAGACCATGATGGTTGATCGAGACCATGCCGCTTTCGAACGCAGAGCCGATCGCCTCGGCCGTCTTGGCCGACGTGGTGTAGGCGTAAGCCGCGAGCCCGTAATCGAGCCGGTTGGCCTCTTCGACCACCGCGTCGAAATCGCTGAATCGCGCAATCGGCGCCACCGGGCCGAACGGCTCTTCGTTCATGATGCGGGCGTCCATCGGGACGTCTGTCATCACAGTCGGCTCAAAGAAATAGCCCTTGTTGCCCTTGCGTGCGCCGCCGGTATGCACGGTCGCACCCTTGCCCACGGCATCGGACACGAAGCCCTCGATCGCCTCGACACGGCGATCATGGGCCAGCGGGCCCATCATGATGCCTTCGTCCAGGCCCTCACCCACCGGCAGGTTTGCCGCGAATTCGGTGAAGCCTTCGACGAAGCGGTCGTAATGCTTGTCATGCACCAGGAAACGCGTCGGTGAGACACAGACCTGTCCGGCGTTGCGGAACTTGTTGGCCGTCAGAACCTTGAGGGCCACCTCGACATCGGCATCCTCGAAGACGATCGCCGGCGAATGCCCGCCCAGCTCCATGGTGACGCGCTTCATATGCGCACCGGCCATCGCGGCCAGCTGTTTGCCCACCGCCGTCGAGCCGGTGAACGTGACCTTGCGGATCGTCCGGTGCGGAATGAGATATTCGGAGATCTCGGCCGGGACACCGTAGACGAGGTTGACCACGCCGTCGGGCAGGCCCGCATCCACAAAGCAACGAACCAGTGCGGCACAGCTCGCGGGTGTTTCTTCCGGACCCTTCAGGATGATCGAGCAACCGGCCGCGACCGCGCCCGAGACCTTGCGCACCGCCTGGTTGATCGGGAAGTTCCACGGCGTGAAGGCTGCCACGGGGCCGACCGGCTCCTTGACAAGCATCTGGGTCACACCCGCCATCCGCGCCGGGATCACGCGGCCATAGGTCCGGCGCGCCTCCTCGGCGAACCAGTCGATAATCTCGGCGCCGAACAGAGTCTCCCCCTTGGCCTCGAACAGGGGCTTGCCCTGCTCCATGGACATCATGACGGCGATCTCATCGGCGCGTTCACGAACCAGATCGGCCGCCTTGCGCATGACCTTGTAGCGCTCCATCGCCGAGACGCCCTTCCAGACGGCGAAGCCCGCCTCAGCCGCCTCCAGTGCGGCATCGAGATCGGCGACACGCGCATGGGCGACATTGCCGATCGGCTCCTCGGTCGCGGGATTGAGCACGTCGATCGTCTCGCCGCCGGCGGCCGGGATCCACTTGCCGGCGATATGGAGTTCGGTGTTCGGATAGGCATTGGTCATTTGATGGGTTCCCGCTTCGTCTGTGAGGTTGTGGTGGCGCGACGTGTCGAGAGACCGTTCACGCAAAATTTCGAGAAATTCGTAGCAGTCTTGCCGGTCGCGAACAAACCCCTCAGGACGCGCCGGACTCCGCGATGCGAACAAGCAGACGTGCGACGATATCCGCGCCCGCGTCTTCCTGACAGAAATGCCCAGCCTGTTCGATGACGTCGAAGGTCGCACCGGGGATCATTTCCGCCCAGGCTTCGCCCCAGGCGGGCGGGAAGATCGGGTCGTCGGCGCCGAAGATGACATTGACCGGTTTGGTCCAGCTCTTGAGCGCCTCGAACGCCGCGGCCTGGCGGGCACCGGCGCCCACTTCAGGCGTATCGATCGGGATGCATCGAGGGAACTGCCGGGCGCCGGCCTTGGCGGCGATGTTTCCGGCAAAGGGCGCCTCATAGGCGCGCTCCAGGGCCGCCGGATCGGCCACGGGCCGGGCCGCCGAACGCCGGACGATCACGCCGACCGGCAGATCATGGCGCATCCAGGCCAGCCACAGCCGGTTGACCGCCGCGTCGCGCCAGGCCCGGATGGCCGCGCCATATTCGAAGCCGTCATGATGCAGCCAGGTGTTGAGGATCACCAAGCGAGCGAACCTTTCGGGAGCGGCAACCGCGTTGATCAGCCCGGTCGGCCCGCCCCAGTCCTGCATGAAGACCGTGATGTCCTGCAGATCGAGGCGCTCGATAAACGCGCCCAGCCGGTCGATATGCCCATCGATATCGTACCATTTGTCGTCGGTCACCTTGTCGCTGCGCCCGAAGCCGATATGGTCCGGCGCGATGCAGCGATATCCGGCGGCCACGAGCGGCGGGATCATCTTGCGATAGAGATAGCTCCAGGTCGGCTCGCCGTGGAGCAGTAGCGCGACCGGTCCGTCCTTCGGGCCCTCGTCGAGATAGTGGGTCCGCAGCCCGTCCCATTCCAGATAGTTGGGGGCGAAGGGAAAATCGGCGAGCCCTTCGAAGGCCGCATCGGGTGTTCGGTAGATATCCATCGACATAATTCCTTCAGGCCGCGAGGAAGTTTTCGAGACGCTGCCGGATCAGCACCTCGGCCTCGGCCATGATCCGGTCGATCAGTTCCTGACAGGTCGGGATGTCGTCGACCAGGCCCGCGACCATGCCGCAGGACCACGCGCCGGCATCCATGTCGCCGTCGAGCATCACCTTGGGATAGACACCCGCGACCTCGGCCGCGATGTCCTCGAATGCGATTGCGGTGCCGAGCTCGCGCTCCTTTTCCAACAGGCGCTCGACCGCGGCGTTGGTCAGCACCCGCTCGGTGTTGCGCAAGGGTCGCATCACCAGCCGCGTGTCCAGCTCGCTCGCCGCCACGATCGCCGCCTTCACATTGTCATGCACCGGCGCCTCCTTGGTGACGATGAAGCGCGTGCCCATGTTCATACCGTCCGCCCCCATGGCAAGCGACGCAACCAGCGAGCGGGCATCGGCCATGCCGCCCGAGGCCACGAAGGGAATGTCCAGTTCGTCGGCCGCGCGGGGCAGCAGGATCATGTTGGGGATGTCGTCTTCGCCCGGATGTCCGCCGCACTCGAATCCATCCACCGAGACCGCATCGCAGCCGATCTCCTGGGCCTTCAGGGAATGGCGCACGGTGGTACATTTGTGGATCACGGTGATGCCGTTGTCTTTCAGCAGCGGCAGCCATTTGGCCGGGTTGTTGCCCGCCGTCTCGACGATCTTCACCCCGCCGTCGATGATCGCCTGCACATAGCCCGGATAGTCCGGTTCGTTGACGATCGGCAGGAAGGTCAGGTTCACGCCGATCGGCTTGTTCGTCATGTCGCGACAGCGCGCGATCTCGTTCGCCAGGTCGGCCGGGGTTTTCTGGGTCAGGCCGGTGATGATCCCCAGACCACCCGCGTTCGACACGGCCGCCGCCAGCTCCGCGAAGCCGACATAGTGCATGCCCCCCTGGATGATCGGATGCTGGATACCGAAGAGTTCGGTGATGCGCGTCTTCATGATGGCCTCCCGGCGGCGCGGCGTGCGCGTTTGAATTCATTGGAAAGATGGGCTTCGGCATCATGGGCGTGCATCGCCTCGCCGCAATCCGGACAGGTCATCTGCGGGACCACGGTCTGCCCGCACCCCTTATGGGAAATGGCCACGGGTGTGTCCCCGCCTTCTAGCCAGGTATCTCCCCAGCTCTTCATGGAGATGATCACCGGCCACAGATCTCGCCCCATGGCGGTCAGGCGATACTCATAGCGCGGGGGGTGAACGCTATAGGCCTCGCGTCGCAGGATGCCCTCGCGCTCCAGCCGCTTGAGGCGCTGGCTCAGCGTGTGCGGCGACGCCCCGGTCTGGCACTGCAGCTCGTCGAACCGGCGCGCACCCAAAAACAACTCGCGCAGGATCATCAGCGTCCACTCGTTGCCGAGCAACTCGATGGTGCGCGCGTAGGTGCAAATCTGCGAGGCGAGGTCGGACCGGCTCATATCACTCACTTCAGTTATTGAAGTAAGTGATCGTAACCCGGCCACACCCAAATAAAAAGGGCGAGTCCGAGACCCGCCCTTCTCAATGGTCCCATAAGACGAGACCAATTCTCCGCTCGTCGTTCCCGCGAAGGCGGGAACCCATAAACTCAAGCGCCAACCTGTTGAGGCTCGGTGTTTATGGATGCCCGCCTTCGCGGGCATGACGAGAATTTAGCGGGTACTTAGCCGCCAAATACCGCCGCATGATCCCTGGCGAAGTCCGCCGGAGTGCGCGGCGCATGTCCGGCCAGGGTCTGGATCAGGTCATTGCCATAGCTCGCCATGTCGCCGGCCGCGGCGATCCCCATCAGGGTGCTCTGATGATCGACCAGCCAGTCGGGCATGCCCTTTTCCTTCATGGCGCCGATGGCGCCCTCCATGGGCACGCTCACGAAGCCGATCTCCTTGCCGATGGCAGACCCGATGGCGGCGATGGCCTCCGTCGGGCTGACATTCGGGCCGGACAGCTCATAGACCTGGCCCGCATGGCCGTCGCTGGTGAGGATGCCTGCGGCCGCGTCCGCGGTATCGCGCACATCGATCATCCCGAGGCCCACATCGCCGGGCAGCGGCATCATCACCTTGCCCATGCCCTTGATCATGTCGGCCATGTTCAGGAAGTTCTGCATGAAGAAGCCCGGGCGCAGGAACGTCCATTCGAGGCCGCTGGCCTTGATGGCTTCCTCGATTTCCCAATGACCGCGACCGATCTTGGCCGGCGTGTCTTCCTTGATGATGAAACTGCCACCCGAAAGCTTGACGATGCTTTTGGCACCGACCGCCTTGGCGGCGTTCACGGCATTGAGCTGCTGCTCGACCATCACCGGGCTGTGGCCCGACAGAAGAAAGACCTTGTCGCAGCCCTGAAGACCCGCTTCGATACTGGCCGCGTCGGCCAGATCGGCCTGCACCAGTTCGACGTCGCCACCGAGTTTCTCGGCCGCCGCGGCCGGATCACGCACGAGGCAGCGGAAGTCCGCGCCTTTTTCCTTGAGGGCCGCGACAAGCGCGCGGCCGGTTGAGCCTGTGGCTCCGATTACACCGATCATGTTTCCTGTCCCTTATCTATGTTTCGAATGCGTGGACGTCCTGGCGACACTCTAGTCACCATACGGTACCGAATGGAAGCTAATCTGGGTCACATCTGTGTGGGATCAAGCACCCACCGCGCTCAATTGTGCGTTATGCGAACCCGGATGCTGTGCAGAATTCCGAAAACAAGGGTGAATACCCACATCGCCAGGGCGACAAAGGCGATATTCAGCAACAGGCCGGTCGCGTCGAAATGGGTGGATCCGTAGACCGGATCGGGAGCCTCAAACTGTGTGTAGACATCGGCCGGCCAGCCGAATGTCGTCCTGGCAGCGCAGTTCCCGCCCGCGCAGGCAAAGGCTGAATTCTCGACAGCGCCCGCATTCGTCATATCTTCGAGGAATACGGGTTGGACACTCGCAGAGAGCGTCCCGGCCGCCAGCAGCAGTGTCAGGACACCCGCGACCCGTGTCAGCTGGCGCCCGCAATGCTTCCACATTTTGACGGCCCGGTACGCCAGATACCCCCCCAGAAAAAATACCGGTGACACGGAGATGAGGGACGAAATCTCGCCGACGCCTGCTGTGGCCTGACCATCTGAAGGCACGAGCAACAACAAAATCGGAAACGACAAGGTCGCGACTCCAATCGCGACACCGGTTGCAATAACTGCCGCGAGGGCTTCGCGCCCAAAATACTCGAAACTTGTGTCGGTCATGGTCGGGTTTGATCCAGCGGGCAGGTATCAGAAGAAATTTTGAAACTCGTTCATGCGAACCAGGCGAGCAGGACAGACACCGTGATCAGCGCCCCGGCCGTGCCGAGCACCAGCGATGACGCGGCCCGCGCCACATAGACACCGTAGGACTGGGCGATCAGGAACACCATCATCCCACCGGGCAGCGCCGCGGTGATGGTCACCACCGCCAGTTCGATATCGCTCAGGTCGAACAGGGTGCGCGCGACCACGAACACGACCAGCGGGTGCACGAGCAGCTTGCCCACGGCCATGGTCGCGGCCTGGGGGACGTTGCCCGCGACCCTGAACCCGGCCAGCACCGCGCCGAGTGCGAACAGCGCCGTGGGGATCGTCGCGTCGGCCAGCATGTCGATGATCACGGAAACGGGCCCCGGCAGGCCGAGGCCCAGGGTGGACCAGGCGAAGCCCACGACGATCGAGATGATCACCGGGTTGGTGACGATCGAACGCCCGGCGAGCCGCGCCGTCCCGGCCCAGCCGACCACCCTAGCCTTATCCCCGTCATGGGCCTTGCCCAGATCATGCAACGTAAAAAAGATCGTCGAGAAGACCAGGGAGTGGAAGGTGATGATCACCATCAGGGGCACCAGCCCCGGCTCGCCGAACGCGGCAAAGACCAGGGGAATGCCCAGCAGCGATGTGTTGGAGAACATCGCGCCCATGGCAAAGGACGCCTGCTCGCCGTCGCGCAGCCGGAACACGCCGCGCCCGAACAGCAGGGCCGCGCCGAGCATGGCGAAGGAGCCGAGATAGTAGGCAAACGCGACGTCGAGGTTGAGGTTGTCCAGCGGCTGGGCGCGCACGATGGTGCGGAACAGCAGCGCCGGTACGGCGACATAGAGCACAAAGTTGTTGAGGCCGTTGACCGCACTCTCGGGAAACAGGCGCGACCGCCCGCCGATCACCCCGAGGGCGATCAATCCGAAGATGGGCAGGACGATGGAGAAGACGGTGGTCATGAACTAATTTCGAATACCCTCATCCTGAGCCTGTCGAAGGATGAGGATGCTCGGTCCGGTTTCGGGAGGCCTCACGAAGAGCAACAAGGTCACCGCGAATGAGGGCGATCTTTTTAGCTCTGCTCCAGCCTTTCAACTGGCGCTCGGCGGCAATCGCATCGGTAATTTTCCCGAACTGCTCAGAGTATAGCAATCGGACGGGTCTCCGGGACTTCGTGTAGCCGCCATAGGTGCCATCGTTGTGTTCTGCCAACCGCTTCTCAAGGTTCCCACGTGTGGTGCCTACGTAGAAACGGCCATCCGCACATTCGAGAATGTACACAAACGCGCTCATCCTGCCCGCCCCCATACTTCGACAAGCTCAGCATGAGGGCTTGCAAACGCGCAAGGCAAGTAAATGAAGCGCGGCGCGTCTACCCGCCCAGCTTTTCCTGGAGCAGCTGGTTGACCATCTGCGGGTTGGCCTTGCCCTGGGTCGCCTTCATCACCTGGCCGGTGAACCAGCCCGCGACCTTGGTGTTGCCGCCGCGATATTCGTCGGCCTGATCCGGGTTGTCGGCGATGATCTGATCGACGATGGCGGAAATCTCACCTGAATCGCTGATCTGCTTGAGGCCCTTGGCCTCGACGATGTCGCCGGCGCCCTTGCCGCTGTCGAACATCTCGTCGAACACGTCCTTGGCGATCTTGCCCGAGATGGTGCCGTCGGCGATCAGGTCGAGCAGCCCGCCGAGTTGGGCGGCCGACACCGGGCTGTCGGCGATCTCCAGATCGGCCGCGTTCAGGCGCCTAAAGAAATCGCCGGTGAGCCAGTTGGCCGCGATCTTCGGATCGCGCCTGGCGCCCTCGGGGTCGACCACCGCCTCATAGAATTCCGCGGTCTCGCGCTCGGCCACCAGCACACCGGCGTCATAGGCGTTCAGGCCGAAGTCTGATGCAAACCGCTGGGCCTTGGCGTCGGGCAATTCTGGCAGGCTCGCCTTGATCTCGTCCACGAAGGATTGCTCGATCACGACCGGCAGCAGGTCGGGATCGGGGAAGTAGCGATAGTCGTGGGCCTCTTCCTTGGAACGCATGGAGCGCGTCTCGCCCCGGTCGGCGTCGAACAGCCGCGTCTCCTGGTCGATCTCGCCGCCTTCTTCCAGGATCTCGATCTGTCGGCGCGCCTCGTAATCCACCGCTTCGCGCACCGAACGGAGCGAATTGACGTTCTTGATCTCGCAGCGCGTGCCCAGCCCCTCGCCCGGGCGGCGCACCGACACATTCACGTCGGCGCGCATGGAGCCTTCCTGCATGTTGCCGTCACATGTGCCCAGATAGCGCAGGATCGAGCGCAGCTTGGCCAGATAGGCCGCCGCCTCCTCGCCCGAGCGGATGTCGGGCTTGGAGACGATCTCCATCAGCGCCACGCCGGAGCGGTTGAGGTCGATATAGGTCTGGGTCGGGTGGCGATCATGGATCGACTTGCCCGCATCCTGCTCCAGATGGATGCGCACGATTCCCACCTCGAAGCTCTCGCCGTCCTCCAGATCCACGGTCACCCGCCCCTCGCCGACGATAGGGTCGGAGAACTGGCTGATCTGATAGCCCTGGGGCAGATCGGGATAGAAGTAGTTCTTCCGGTCGAACACCGAGCGCAGGTTGATCGCGGCTTCGAGACCCAGCCCCGTGCGCACGGCCTGGCGGACGGCCGCGATGTTGAGCACCGGCAGCATGCCGGGCATCGCCGCATCGACGAGGCTCACATGGCTGTTGGGTTCACCACCAAACTGCGTAGAGGCGCCGGAGAAGAGCTTGGATTCCGAGATCACCTGGGCATGGACCTCCATGCCGATGACGATTTCCCAAGACCCGGTCTGACCTTCGATCAGGTCGCCGGAATTATGGCCGACCCGCGAGGTGAAATGCGCCACCAAATGGTTGGGAATGTCTTCTTCCGAGGTGTCGGTCGCGTCGCTCATATCGGTTCTCTGTCTATGTCCTCATCCGAGCCTGTCGAAGGAAGAGGGTACTCTGTTCTGTTCCGGGAAAGCGTACGAAGAGCATCCATATCCCCTCCGATCAAGGCTTCCTTCTTCGCCCGACTCCACCCTTTCAACTGTCGTTCCGCTGCAATTGCGTTCTCTATGCGATCAAAATACTCGGAGAACACAAGCCGAACAGGCCGCCGCGGCTTCGTATAACCGCCGAATGTCCCCGCGTTGTGCTCGGCGATGCGTTTGTCCAATTCCGCGCGCGTTGAACCAACATAATATCGACCATCGGCGCATTTCAGAATGTAGACATGGGCGCCCATATTCTTCGGACCTCCGCCTCATGCTTCGACAAGCTCAGCATGAGGAATTTTTTAAATTTCACCCTATCCCGAGAAAAACTCACTTCGCTCTAAACCCAGATACCCCTCATCCTGAGCTTTCGCCCTCATCCTGAGCCTGTCGAAGGATGAGGTTTCATCACGGCCGCGCGTCGAAGGCCGCCGCGGCCTCGAGCACGCCGGCCGCACGAAACAGGGTCTCTTCGCCGAAAGCCGGTGCGATCAAATGCAATCCAAGCGGCAGCCCGTCGCCGGACAGACCGGCGGGCACAGAGATCGCGGGCAGACCGGCCATCGAGGCCGGCACGGTGAAGATATCGTTCAGATACATGGCGATCGGATCATCCATCTTCTCGCCGATAGCAAACGCCGCGCTCGGCGTCGTCGGGGTGAGGATCACGTCGCAGCTGTCCCAGGCGGCGCGGAAATCATCGGCGATGCGCGTGCGCACCCGCTGCGCCTTGAGATAATAGGCGTCGTAGTAACCGGCCGAGAGCACGTAAGTGCCGATCATGATCCGGCGCTGCACCTCGTCGCCGAAGCCCGCAGCTCGAGTCCGCTCATAGGTGTCGGTAAGATCTTCGCCTTCGACCCGCAGGCCGTAGCGCACGCCGTCATAGCGGGCCAGGTTCGACGACGCCTCGGCCGGCGCAACGATATAATAGGCCGGCAGCGCGTATTTCGTGTGGGGCAGCGAGATATCGACGATCTCCGCACCGGCTTCGCGCAGCCAGTCGATGCCCTGCTGCCAGAGCGCCTCGATCTCCCGCGGCGTGCCGTCCATCCTATATTCGGCGGGGACGCCGACCCGCAGGCCGCGAATGTCGCCGGTTAGTGCGGCGGCAAAGTCGGGCACGGGCTGGTCGATACTGGTCGAATCCTTCGGGTCGAAACTCGCCATCGCCGACAGCATCAGTGCGGAATCCTCCACCGTCCGGGCGAGAGGCCCCGCCTGATCGAGCGAGCTTGCAAATGCGATGACGCCCCAGCGCGAGCAACGCCCATAGGTCGGCTTCATGCCGACGATGCCGCAGAATGCACCGGGCTGACGGATCGAGCCGCCCGTGTCCGTCCCGGTCGCACCCGCCGCGATCCGTGCGGCAACCGCCGACGCCGAACCGCCTGACGAACCACCGGGGACCAGATCCTTGCCCGCCGCATCGCCGGAGCCGGCCTTCCAGGGATTGATCGTCGGCCCGTAATGGCTGGTGATGTTGGCCGAGCCCATGGCGAACTCATCCATGTTCACCTTACCGAGCATGACCGCGCCCGCGTCCCAGAGATTCTGAGTGACGGTCGATTCATATCGCGGCTCGAACCCATCGAGGATGTGACTCCCAGCGGTGGAAAGAACACCCTCGGTGCAGAACAGATCCTTGATCGCCAGCGGGATACCGTCGAGCGGCCCCGCAGCCTCGCCCTTGGCACGACGTGCGTCCGACGCATCGGCCATCGTCTGGGCCCGCTCCGGGGTCTCGGCGATGTAGGCGTTGAGCCCCCGCGCAGCTTCCATGGCCGTCAGATAGGCGTCCGTGAGCTCGCGGGCGGTGAACTCAGCCTTGTCGAGGCCGTCCCCGGCCTGTGCGATCGTGAGGTCGGTCAGCGCGCTCATCACTCGACCACCTTGGGTGCCGTGAAGAACCCGTCCGCCGGATCGGGCGCATTGGCCAGCACATCTTCCTGAATGTCGCCGTCATTCAGCTCGTCGGCACGCAGGCGCTGCACCATCTCGACCACGCTGGTCATGGGCGCGACGCCGTCGGTGTCGACCTCATCGAGCTGTTCGATCCAGCCGAGGATATTGTTGAGTTCGTCGGCGAGCGGCGCCAGTTCCGCGTCATCGACGTGGATTCTGGCGAGCCGCGCAATGCGACGAACGGTGTCGGTATCGAGCGCCATGAAAGTCCGGTGCGTTGCAGTTTGGAAACGGCGCGGAAGCTATCACCGCGACAGAAAGGCGGCAATCCTATCCGGCGACGATTTTCCGTGCTTCGGTATCATTTGCCACGCCGTCATCTTCCCGGAGCAGAACCTCCGTTACGTTCTCGCGGCCAGCCTGGCAGGCTGGCAGCCGAACCGTGATCAGCGTTCCAACATCGCCTTTGCTCTCAATGATGAGCTCTCCACCGAGGCCCTTCACCACCTTGTCGGCAATCGTCAGGCCCAGGCCTGCCCCATCCGATTCGCGTGAATAACCGACCCAGCTTGCCTGGAAAGGCAGACGCGATTGCTCGATCTGTCGCTTGGTCATGCCGGCGCCTGTGTCCCGGATACTCACCGACACAAATCCGTCCGGGGTTGCGTCATATGTCACATCGACCGTGCCGCCCGCAGGTGTAAACCGGGCGGCGTTGGACAGCAGATTTTCGAACACCTGGCGCAGTTTTTCCATGTCACCCAGGACCGGGTCCTGTCGCCCGCCGTCGTGAACGGAAAGGGTCACGAGGCCTTTGTCGAATGCGGGCTGGACCGTGGTGACAGCCTTGCGCACCACGTCATGCAAAAGCAGAACGCTGTGATCGAGCTCAAATTCGCCCAGTTCCAGCGCGGTCATATCAAGAATGGATGAAATCATCCGGGTCATGTGCAGGCCGCTGTCGTGCACCGCTTCGGCCCATCCCGCCGTCTCATCGTCCTCACGAGTCCGGCTGTTTTCAGCGATCAACTGCGCAAAACCAACAATCGCATTCAACGGCGTGCGCAGCTCATGGCTCATCAGCGCCAGGAATTCGGACTTCGCCCTGTCGGATGCTTCGCTCTCGGCCGCACGGGCGGCGAACTTCGCGGCCAACCGGTCGCGGCGCATAACTGTCGCATGCCCGAAGGCAACGATCACGACCATCAGCGCATAGAGGACAATGAGCGGAATCCCGACAGCCAGTCCCGTCTCATTGCGCGTCGCAATGATCGGCGCAACCAACCCGGTCACGTCGGACTGGACCTCAAGCACGCTGTCGGAGGCAATCAGATCAGGCGTCAGCACACTCAAGCGGATCATGGTTGAGAGGATATCGATCTCACCACCGGCATGGGAATGTGGACTGTCCAGCCCGTGGGCGCCACCGGGGCCTTGATGAATCAGCTCACTGAACGTTCCATCTGCCAGCACCTTGGCAAAGCACGCACTTGCCGAAATATCCTCGCCCAGCTGGCCTTCGCCGAGCGAAAACAGAGTGATGCCGTCGCCGTCGTAAAGTTTGACGTTCACCACATTCGTATCGCGCATGCTCGCTTCGATCAGCGGCTTCAGGCCGGACCGGCGCAACGCGATGGGCAGCAATTCCGGCGCGTCACCGATGTCAAAGGCCAGCAGATAGGAAATCGGATCCGCATGGGCATTCGCCAACGTGCGGGCGATGCCCGCATTCTGGACTTCCGTGGCGCGGACGAGCGCGTTGGTCGCACCATTCTGCTCGGCACGCACGACCAAGAGTCCGACGATCAGAAATACCGGTGCGGCGATCAGCGCAAAGCCAATCGGAATGCCGAACTTCCCCAACCGGACAAAGCCGGTGAGACGGTGTCGCATTAACCGCAACGAAATGGAGGCAAAGGCCCGCATAGTACTGGAATCCCAGTGTATATTGATTGAAATACCCCCAGCAGGGCGGCGCAACCTATTAAAAAACACTCTCATACTCAACGTATCATTGCATTTCTTAACCAACGATTACCGCGCCCCGGTTTCCGCCAGTTAACTGGGGATATGTTGGGCCATCTGGCGAATAATACGGGCATGATTTGGCCGAAGCGTGGACAGGGCGTCGTACGACGCCTAAACAGTTTTCATGCTGATTGAGCAACCAATTGAAATGAAGGCGGCCCTGGCGCCACGCGCCCGGTTGCTCGGCTTCGATCTCGGCAGCAAGACCATCGGACTTGCGGTCTCGGATTCCATGCTCATGGTCTCCTCCCCGCTCGAGACCCTGCGCCGCACCAAATTTACGGCCGATGCCGAAAAACTGCTGACACTGATCGCCGAGAAGGAAGTCGGCGGCATTGTCCTCGGCCTGCCGCGCAATATGGATGGCTCGGAGGGCCCGCGCGCCCAGTCCACCCGCGCCTTTGCCAACAACATGGCCGGCAAGACCGATCTGCCGATCACCTTCTGGGACGAGCGCCTGACCACCGCAGAGGCCGAGCGGGTGCTGATCGACCAGGCAGACATGAACCGCAAACGCCGCGGCGAGGTGATCGACAAGATGGCTGCGTCGATTATCCTCCAGAATTTCCTCGATTTCCTTCGGAACACCGGATGAGCGATACACCCGACACCAAAGAATTTCCCGAGATACTCATCGGTCCCTCGGGTGCGAAATTCGCGATCACCATGGCGATGATGTGCGTCATGATCGGCGGCGCTTACTGGGTCGTGTTTCGTATTCTGACCGGCGCCACGGCGGGAGGCCTGCAGGCTCTGCCGTTGCTGGTCTGCGGCGGCGGCGGCCTCATCGCCTCCATATGGATGCTGCTGGGCGTGCATGCGCGGATCTACGGGCAACCACGCCTGCGGATCGACGAGACCGGAATTTCCGACCCGTCGGACAGCTTCAGCCTCGGCGCCATCACCTGGGACGAGATCCGCGATGTGCGCGGCATGCCCCATAAGCAGGTGGTCTGGCTGCTGGTGGACGACAAGAAGGCCGTCCTCGCACGGATGCACCCCTTACGCCGTGCGCTCATCTGGTTCGATTCCGCCTTCGCGAAGAACATCGTCAAGCTCAACACCTGGCGCCTGGATATCAACCGCGATCATCTGCTCGCGATTCTCGCCCACTATCACCGCGAGTTCGGGAACCCACGGGCATGAGCAAAGGCGACTTTCCTGAGATCATAATCTATGCCTCGAGACGGCGTTTGATCCTGGCTTGGCTCATCAGCATCGGCTTCACAACCTTCAGTCTATGGCTGCTTTATCTTGGAGCAAGAGGGGAAGACTGCGGGCCATATTCCTGCAGTGTCATGCAGGTCACCGGGGTATTGGCTTCGGCATTTTTCGGCTGGGCGAGCTTTTTGTTCACCCGGCGGCTGGTTCGACGAAAACCCGCTTTGGTGATCAATTCCGAAGGACTGCTGCACAACACCTCGCTCACCAGTTTCGGTCAGATCGACTGGCGCGATATCACCAGCGTTCGTCATGAAAACGTCAGCAGAACGCTTGTCCCGGCGTATCGAATCCTGATCGAATTGCGTGATCCTGAGCTCCATGTGCAACAAATGACTCTGATCAAAAACTTCATTGCCAACATCAGCCTCCTGTTTCCCCAGGACCGGGGCGCCCAAATAAACAGGGCGGGCATCGACCGTCCGCTCAGAGACGTTGAGAGTTTGATTCGCCGATATTGGATTGAATTCAGAAAAAACAGATGAGCAACCAATGACGACAAAGGGCGACTTCTCCGAGATCGTGATCTACCCGACCCGATCGAAGACCCTCGCGACCGTCCTCGGCTCGCTCATGTTCGCCGTGGCGGCCGTGTTCTTCCTGCTGACCCCGGACATCTACGCGCGGCTGGTCGGCGCCGGCGCCCTTCTCGCCTTCGGCGCGAGCACGATCTACGCCACCTATCGCCTGATCTCGAACGGGCCCGTGCTGGTGCTGAACCGGGACGGGATGTTCGACAACGCATCCCCCTTCGCGGTTGGCTGGATTAACTGGTCGGAGATCGAACGGATATCCCCGAGACGCACCTATCTTGCGCGCCTGATCGGGGTCGAGCTGCGGGATCGCGACGCGGTGTTTGCCCGGATCCCGCCGCTCCGGCGCGGGCTCGTGCACAGCATGGCCGCATGGTCGCGGACCCCGGTCAATATTCCGGCGACCTTCCTCGGCCGGCGACTGGACGAAACCCAAGCCCAGATGGAGAGGTACCACAACGAATTCGGAGGATCCTGATGATCCGATACTCTTGGCGAATGGGGCTGGCGGCCGCCGTATTCTCTGTCGCACCGACGTCCCCGTCACATGCGAACGCCTGTTCAACCGCAGAAATCTCCATCAGCGCCCCGCCGCTTTCACGCGGAGACCAGCGGGCATTCGTTGAAAAATTCCGCACAGAATTAGCCAAGGTCTGCGACTGGTGGGGCGGCAATTTCGCGGGCCCCTACCGGATTGAAATCGAAGACAGCCGCGGCACATCGATGGCGCTGATCCCGGCCTGGCGCGGCAATCATGGTCAGGTGATCTTCCGGATGCGCACGATCCGGCAGGGAAATTCGCCGATCACCCACGAGATCGTCCACGCCGTCGCGCCGAACGGGAATCGTTTCCTGGCCGAAGGGCTCGCGACCCATGCTCATACCGCGCTGGGCCGCCAGTCCGCCTTCCCCAATTTCGGAAATGATCTTCATGCACGCGCCGCACAGCTCGCAGACGATGCGGACATGCCGGCGCTTGAGCGGCTCGCGGTCCCCGCCCGATTGGAGCTTCCCGACCTGCCGGCGCAGGGGTCCTATATCGTCGCGGGGTCCTTCGTCCGATTTCTGATCGAGACCCATGGCATGGAAAAGTTCCGCGCGCTGTATGAGCTCACGCCGCTGGTACCGCGCGGTCGCTTCGCGGGCCTGCCGCAGCGGTGGGACGATATTTATGGCATTGCATTTGAGGAGCTTGTGGACGCCTGGCGCGCGCAAATTAACGGCTAGGCGTCGGCGTCCAGGCCCCGCACCTCGGCCAGATGGCCGAGCTTCACATAGATGGTGCAGCCAGTATCGCTGAACGGTGCGTGGCGCGTGCCCGGCGGGCTGCGCAGCCAGCTGCCTTGCGGGTAGCGGCCATGTTCGTCGGCCAGTTCACCCTCGAGGACCATGATTTCCTCACCACCGGCATGGCCGTGCAGGGGCGTCGAGGTGCCCGGCGCCATGCGGAACAGCATCACCCGTTCCGGTTCGTATTCGTGCAGCGGCAGGATTTCGACCCCGTCGATATCGGTCGGCTGCCAATCCCCGTTCTCCGTGTCGACGCGAACGAATTCCTGATCTTCGGGATCCATCTGCCAGAGTTTGACCAGGATGGTGCAACCAGATTCGCTCGACGGCCTGTGCGCCGACCCGACCGGGTTGCGCACGTAAAAACCCGGACCGTAGTCGCCATGTTCGTCGGAGAAGGTCCCCTCGAGGACGAGAAACTCCTCGCCGCCGGAATGGGTGTGGGGCGAGAACGCGCTGCCCGGCGCATAGCGCACGATACTGGTCGCGCGCGCCACCTCGTCACCGACCCGGTCGAGCATGCGGCGGTTCACGCCGGCCATCGGCGACGGGATCCAGTCGAGCGCGTTCGTATCGATCAGGACGCGTTGGGAGAAATCGGCGTTCACTTCCATTGGCAAAGCTCCTGAGAGGAACCTATGCGCGGCCCGCGCAGTTTCAATCCCAAATCTTCCAAGGCGCGTCACCCGCATCCCACAAGGCTTCGAGCTGGTTCTTTTCACGCAGCGTGTCCATCGGCTGCCAAAACCCCTCATGACGCCAGGCCGCAAGTTCGCCGGCCTCGGCCATCTTGTTCAGCGGCGTCTGCTCCCAAAAGGTATCGTCGGCGTCGATGAGGTCGAGCACACTCGACTCACAAACAAAGAACCCACCATTAATCGTCCCGCCGTCACCGCGCGGCTTTTCCGCAAAGCGCGTCACGCGGCTACCTTCAATTTCCGCAGCCCCGAAGCGGCCCGGCGGACGCACCGCCGTCATTGTGCAGCGCGCGCCCTGCTCCTTGTGAAACGCGACGCTGGCCGCAACGTCGACATCCGCAACGCCGTCCCCATAGGTCAGGCAGAAAGTTTCGTTGTCGAGATGCTCGGAAACACGCGCGATACGCCCGCCGGTCTGCGTATCGTCGCCGGTGTCGACCAGCGTGACCGTCCAGGGTTCTGCGGACATGTTGTGATAGCGGATTTCGTTGGTCGCGAGATCAACCGTGACATCCGAGGAATGCAGGACGTAGTTCGCGAAATACTCCTTGATCATGTAGCCCTTGTAGCCGAGGCAGATCACGAAATCCGTGATCCCGTGATGCCCGTAGATTTTCATGATGTGCCACAGTATCGGCCGCCCGCCGATCTCGATCATGGGCTTGGGTCGAAGCTCTGTTTCTTCGGCAAAACGCGTGCCGCGCCCGCCCGCCAGTATCACCGCTTTCATCGCCCGGTTTCCCCTTTGGCCGTCCGGTTCAGTCCTCGCCTTCTAGCAGAGCAGCGGGTGCGTCGCCAGAAATCCGCCTTAGCCATGAGGGAATCTGCCTGCGGTGCATAACAACGCCTTGCAAAAGCGTGAGTCCCGTCCCTATATTCCCGCTTTAATGACTGCAGCCACCACAGGCCTTTCCGCTCAAAATCAGCCAGCGGACGTCCCTTTTCCACATCGTCATCTATTGGGCATCCAGGATCTGTCTCCGGACGAGATCACCTATTTGCTCGATTTGTCGAACAAGTATGCGGAACACAACCGCGCGCGCGGGCCGAAATTCGACCTGATGCGCGACAAGACGCTGATCAACCTGTTCTTCGAAGACTCCACGCGCACCCGCACCAGTTTCGAGCTGGCCGGAATGCGGCTGGGTGCGGATGTCATCAATATCGCGGTCGCCAACTCCTCCATCAAAAAGGGGGAGACGATCGTCGATACGGCGATGACCCTGAACGCCATGCATGCCGACGCGCTCGTCGTTCGGCACTCCAACGCCGGCGCGGTGAAGCTCCTTTCGGAAAAGGTGAACTGCGCCGTCATAAATGCCGGCGACGGCAGTCACGAACATCCCACGCAGGCACTGCTCGATGCCCTGACCATCCGGCGTCACAAGGGGTCCCTGCAGGGCCTTCTGGTTGCGCTGTGCGGCGATGTCGCCCACAGCCGGGTCGCACGGTCGAACATCTACCTGTTGCAGACGATGGGCGCTCGGGTGCGTGTCATCGCACCGCCGACGCTGATCCCGGCGGCCATGGAGCGGCTGGGAGTCGAGGTCTTCCATGACATGCGCGCCGGCCTGGAGGGCTGCGACATCGTCATGATGCTGCGGCTCCAGCGCGAACGGATGGAGGGCTCTTTTGTTCCCTCCGTACACGAGTATTTCCAATTCTACGGCCTCGACTACGACAAGCTTCAGCATGCCAAGCCAGACGCATTGATCATGCATCCGGGGCCGATGAACCGGGGTGTCGAAATTGACTCCGACGTCGCCGACGACCTCGACCGCTCCCTGATCCGCGAACAGGTCGAGATGGGCGTCGCGGTGCGCATGGCCTGTCTCGACGTCCTCACGCGCGAAAGGCTTGTGGCCACCCCATGACCGGCAAGATCGCCTATATCAACGCCCGGGTGATCGACCCGGCGTCGGGCCTTGATGCGCCCGCCACCGCCAAGGGCGGAGTCCTGACGGATGGTACGCGGATCATGGCGATCGGCCCCGATATTTTTGCGACCGGTACACCGGCAGGTGCCGAAATTGTCGATTGCGAAGGCGCGGTGCTGACCCCGGGTCTCGTGGATATGCGGGTCGACTTCTGCGAACCCGGCAACGAACACAAAGAAGATATCGAGAGCGGCAGCCGTGCCGCCGCCGCCGGTGGCGTGACCGCCGTGGTCACCCTGCCCGATACCGACCCCGTAATCGACGACGCCTCGGTCCTCGAATTCGTCGCCCGACGCGCGCGCGATGTGAAGCTCGTCAAGGTGTTTGCCTACGCTACCGTGACCCGCAACGCCGACAGCGATGAGATCGTCGAAATGGGCCTGCTGCAGCAGGCCGGCGCAGTCGCCTTCACCAACGGACGCAACGCGGTCGCCAACGCAAAGACCCTGTCCCGCGCTCTGAAATACGCGTTGGCCTTCGATGCGCTGATCGTCCAGCACCCCGAAGAACCGAGTCTTTCGAATGGCGGCGTCATGCAGTCCGGTGAACTCGCGACCCGGCTCGGCCTGCCCGGCATTCCCCGCGAAGCTGAAACGATCATGATCGACCGTGACCTCGCGCTCGTGAAGATGACCGGCGGGCGGTACCACGCCGCCCATATCTCCACAGCCGAAAGCGTCGCAAAGATTCGCGCGGCCAAGGAAGCGGGCCTCCGCGTGACCTGCGATACCGCGCCGCCCTATTTCGCGCTGAACGAGCTGGCGGTTGGCGAGTACCGGACCTTTGCCAAGCTGTCGCCGCCCCTCCGCACCGAAGAGGATCGACAGGCCATCGTGGCCGGGCTTGCCGACGGTACCATCGACTGTATTGCCTCGGACCATCTTCCCCAGGATCAGGAATCAAAACGCCTGCCGTTCGAGCAGGCGGAGTTCGGCGCCGCCGGGCTCGAGAGCCTGCTCCCTCTGACCCTCGAGTTGGTCCACAACGAGCATCTGGGGCTTTCCGACGCATTGGCCAAGGTAACCAGCCACCCGGCCGAGCTTCTGAATTTGCCGGTTGGCCGCCTGCATGTGGGAGGTGCTGCCGATATTGTAATATTCGACCCAGAGCGCCCCGGCCGCATCGAGCCGGACAATTTCACGTCCAAATCGAAAAACTCGCCCTTCGACGGCCGGCTCGTTCAAGGCCGCGTGATCCGCACCATCGTCGACGGCCGAACCATCTATACTGCTGCGTCGTAAACCTAACCGCGGAATCCACGCATGGTCGAAGACGGCGCAAGTCCGATCATCTTCTATTGGAGTATTTTCCAGGCGACCTTCTCGGTCCCGGACTGGAAAAACCTGATCTATGGATGGCAGCTGTTCCTGCCGCCGATCGTGGCCGCTTACCTGCTGGGCAGCATCCCGTTTGGCCTGATCCTGGCCAAACTGGCCGGCAAGGGTGACCTACGCCAAATCGGCTCGGGCAACATCGGCGCGACCAATGTGCTGCGCACCGGCAGCAAGAAGCTCGCCGCCACAACCCTGCTGCTCGACGGCGCAAAGGGCTACCTCGCCGTCTATGTGCCCTACCTCCTGTTCGGACCCGATGTCACCTTCTTCACGGCCCTCGCCGTCGTCCTCGGCCATCTGTTTCCGGTCTGGCTCGGATTTCGCGGCGGCAAGGGTGTCGCCACGACCCTGGGCGTCCTGCTCGGCCTGGCATGGCCGCTCGGGCTTGCAGCACTGGCCACATGGCTCATCGTCGCACTGGTGTTTCGCTATTCCTCGCTCTCGGCGCTGTTTACGGTCGCACTCGCGCCGGCTTTTGCCTGGTGGCTCGGTGAACCCCAGGCTGGCGGAATCGCTATCCTCCTGGCCGTGCTGGTCTGGATTCGTCATGCCGGCAATATCCGGCGCCTGCTACGCGGCGAGGAATCACGCATCAAACTCAAGGGTTCCGGCACAACGAGTTGACCGTTCGGCTTTTCGGGGTTCATCCTCATATGCGTGAATGACGAGCCAATTTCATCGACCGAGCGCCGCGACCGGCTGCGCCTGATCCGGACCGAGAGCATCGGGCCGGTCACCTGGCGCGAGTTGATGGATCATTTCGGATCCGCCGGAGACGCGATCGAAGCCTTGCCCGATTTCGCGGGTCGCGGCGGCAAACGAAACATCAACATAACAAGCACAGCCGACGCGGACGAAGAATTGAGCCAACTCGCCGCATTGGACGCGCAGACCGTGACACTGGGCGAGCCCGATTATCCGTCGGCACTCGCTGCCATCGACGACGCGCCACCGGTACTCTTCGTGCGCGGTGACTTCGCGGCACTCAGACAAACCGGCATCGCCATCGTCGGCGCTCGAAACGCATCCGCCAATGGCCGGCGCATCGCCGAAGTTCTTGCCGCAGATTTGTCGGCCGATCCCGACGTGGCGATTGTTTCTGGCATGGCACGCGGCATCGACACGTCGGCCCATTCCGGCGCGATGACGGACAGCGGCAAGACGATCGCGGTCATGGCCGGCGGGATCGATATCGTTTATCCGCCCGAGAATGACGATCTCTACCAAAAAATTCTGACGCATGGCGCTGTCGTCAGTGAGATGCCACCGGGCCTGAAACCTCAGGCCCGGCATTTCCCCCGACGTAACCGCATCGTGTCGGGACTTTCGCTGGCCGTCATCGTTGTCGAGGCGGCGCAACGATCCGGCTCGCTGATCACGGCCCGACTGGCGGGCGAGCAAGGTCGTGCGGTGCTCGCGGTCCCCGGTTCCCCGCTCGATCCGCGCTCTTTCGGCGCGAACCATCTGATCCGCGAAGGGGCTATCCTGGTCCGCAATGCCGAAGACGTGTTCGAGGCTGTTCGACCCATGGCAACACCAGCGACACCCCCCGTTGAAACGCCGTCGCCGCAGTCCCGTGCGCCGGTTCTCGATCTCGGTTCTCCGAGCACCGACAGCCGCGAAACAGTAATTTCATGTTTGTCACCTGAGCCCGTCGCAGTTGACGAAATCGTGCGGCGGTGCCAATTAACCGCCCCTGTCGTCCGGACAATCCTGCTCGAACTCGAATTGGCGGGACGTTTGGAACGGCATCCGGGCAACCGTGTTGCGGCCTGCTAACGAATTGCAATCCGCAAACAAACGCCCCTTATAAGTGAACGAATTTTGAGCGGAATCCTCTCTGCATGAACGTCGTCGTCGTTGAATCGCCCTCCAAGGCCAAGACCATCAACAAGTATCTCGGAGATGCTTACACGGTGCTGGCTTCCTATGGACATGTCCGCGACCTGCCGCCGAAAGACGGTTCGGTTCGGCCGGACGAAGATTTCGAAATGGACTGGGCGATCGACGCCCGATCCGAAAAACAGATCAGCGCCATCGTTGACGCGCTCGACGGCGCCGAGACCCTCTATCTCGCGACCGATCCGGATCGTGAGGGCGAAGCGATCTCCTGGCATATCGAGCAATTGCTGCGCGACCGCGGGCTGCTCGACGATATCGACGTCAAGCGCGTGGTGTTCAATGAGATCACCAAGGGCGCGGTTCAGGACGCCTTCAACCATCCCCGCGGCCTGAACGAAGAGCTCGTCGAGGCCTATCTCGCACGGCGCGCACTGGATTATCTGGTCGGTTTCAACCTCTCGCCGGTCCTGTGGCGCAAACTGCCGGGCTCGCGCTCGGCCGGCCGCGTACAATCGGTGGCGTTGCGGCTCATCTGTGAGCGCGAAGCCGAAATCGAGGCCTTCAAGAACCGCGAGTATTGGTCGATCGAGGTCGGGCTGGACAGCGCCCAAGGTGCCACCTACCAGGCGCGCCTGGTCGAGCGAAATGGCCAGAAACTCGACCGGTTCGACATCGCCGATGAAGCGGCTGCCAATGCTGCGAAGAGCGACGTTGAGGCGGCAAGCTTCAAGATCGCGTCCATCGAGAAGAAGCGCACCCGGCGCAATCCGCAGCCGCCTTTCACGACATCGACCCTGCAGCAGGAAGCCTCACGCAAACTCGGCTTCGGGGCGTCCCAGACCATGCGGGTCGCCCAGCGCCTCTACGAAGGCATGGAGATCGACGGCGAGACTATCGGCCTCATCACCTATATGCGAACCGATAGCGTTACCCTGAGCCAGGATGCCATCACGGGCTGTCGCAATTTGATCGATCAGGACTTCGGCAGCGAGTATCTGCCCGAAAAACCTCGGATCTACCGGACCCGCGCGAAGAACGCCCAGGAAGCCCATGAGGCGGTGCGCCCGACCGACCTGTTCCGCCGTCCGGCCAGCCTGAAGAACATGCTCGATAGCGATCTCTACCGCCTCTATGAGCTGATCTGGCGCCGCACGATGGCGTCGGAAATGGCCGAAGCCCAGATCGACCGCGTGGCCGTTGACCTGCGTTCAGCTGACGGACAGCTGGCGCTGCGCGCAAATGGCCAGACCGTCGCCTTTGACGGTTTCCTGAAGCTGTACCGCGAAGACAAGGACGAGCCGACCAACGGCAACGGCGAAGCCGCCGAAAGCGACGACGAACGCCGTCTGCCGCCGCTCGACGAGGGCGAAGCCGCCGCCGTCCGCGATGTGTTGCCGGAACAGCATTTCACCCAGCCGCCGCCACGTTACACCGAAGCGAGCCTGGTGAAGATGATGGAAGAGCTCGGGATCGGCCGCCCGTCCACCTATGCATCAATCATCCAGGTCCTTCAGGATCGCAACTATGTTCAGCTCGACCGCAAGCGGTTCGTCCCCGAGGACCAGGGACGCCTCGTCACGAGCTTCCTGAGCAGCTTCTTCGAGCGCTATGTGCAGTACGACTTTACGGCGCAGATGGAAGAGCGCCTGGACGATATCTCCGGCGGACGCATCGACTGGAAGGCAGTCCTGCGCGAGTTCTGGAAGGATTTCTCGGTGGCGATCGAGGGCACCGCGGAATTGCGAGTTCGATCCGTTCTGGACACGCTCGATGAAGAGCTCGGGCCCCATTTCTTCCCGCCCCGCGAGGATGGCACCGATGCGCGCGTTTGCCCGGCCTGCAACGAGGGCCGGCTCGGCCTCCGGTTGGGAAAACACGGCCCGTTCGTCGGATGCTCGGGCTATCCCGAGTGCAAATACACCCGCAAGCTGTCAGTCGACGCCGGCGACGACGAAACCGCGGATCTGGCCAACGGCCCCCGCGAACTTGGCAAGGACCCGGAATCCGACAAGGACGTCACCCTGCGCAAGGGCCCCTATGGCCTTTATGTGCAGCTTGGTGAACCCGAGGACGAGGGCAAGGCGGCGACCAAGCCGAAGCGCACGTCCATCCCCGACGGCTATACTCTCGACGAAATCGAGCTGGAGCTCGCGCTCGGTCTGCTGGCCCTGCCGCGCGACATCGGCCCCCATCCCGAAGACGCCGTGGTTATCCAGGCGGGGATCGGCCGCTTCGGGCCCTATGTGAAACACGGCACAGTCTATGCGTCGTTGCCCGATCCGCGCGAGGTCCTGACGGTCGGCCTCAATCGTGCCGTCACGGTCCTGGCCGAAAAGGGCAAGGGACGGCGTGGCCGGGCCGCGCCACTCAAGGAATTGGGCAACCATCCCGACGATGAGAAGCCGGTGACCGTGCATGACGGCCGTTATGGCCCCTATGTAAAGCATGGCAAAATCAACGCCACGATCCCGAAGGAAGTCGACCCTCAGGATATGACGCTCAAGCGTGCCGTCGAACTGATCGCAGCCCGAGCGGCGAAAGCCAAGACAGCGCCAGCCAAGAAAAAAGCGGTCAAAAAGCCCGCCAAGAAGAAGACGGCCGCGAAAAAGACAACGGCGAAAAAGAAACCCGCCAAGAAACCGGCCGCCAAAAAGGCTGACCCCGCGCCAAGCGCGGACTAGCCAACCAGATTGGCCAAGCGCAAATCCAGCGAGACGGAAGCGGGCCTCCTGCCCGACGCCGACACGATTCTGAAGCTGCTCAGATCGGCGGGCGATGCCCAACCCACCCGTGAAATTGCCCGTGCCTTCGCGTTGAAGGGCAGCCAGCGTTCGGAACTTCGCCACCGCCTGCGCGAACTCGAGGAAGCCGGCCGGATCGAGCGTGTTCAGGGCCGGCGTTGGCGCCCGGCAGACACCCTGCCCCCGGTCGCAGTCCTGGAAGTCGTGGCGGTGGATTCCGACGGCGAGTTGCAGGTCAAACCCGTCGACAGTGTCGCGGGTGCGCCGCTGCCCGAAATCGAGGTGATGCGCGCACCACGCAGCATGACGGCACCCGGCCTCGGTGACCGTTTTCTGGCCCGTCTTTCGCCGCGTGGCGACAACCGCTACACCGCCAAGCCGCTGCGCGCCGCCGAGAGCGAGGCAGAAACGATCGTCGGCCAGTATCGAACCGGGAATGATGGCGGACGCATCCTTCCGCTCGAACGGGGCCGACGCGACGAGCTGGCCGTCGCCCCGACGGGCAATGTCGAGGCCCAAGATGGTGACCTCGTGGTCATCGAGGTCCTTCCTGCTCGCCGCCAGGGCATGACCCAGGCGCGCATCGTCGAGAATATCGGTGCCGGTGACGCACCGGGCGCCATCAGCAGGATCGCCATCCACCGCGCCGGCATTCCGGACCGTTTTCCCGACGCGGTCACCGCCGAGGCCGACGCCGCGCAGCCGCCCGTCCTCGGCGACCGGATCGATTTGCGCGATTTGCCGCTGATCACCATCGATGGCGCCGACGCGCGCGATTTCGACGATGCGGTATTTGCAGAACCGGATACAGAGCGAAGCACAGATGGCGGGTGGCACATCGTCGTCGCGATCGCGGATGTTGCCGCATATGTCACGCCGGGCAGTGCGCTCGACCGTGAGGCATTCAAACGTGGCAACTCTGCCTACTTCCCCGATCGCGTCGTCCCCATGCTGCCGGAATCGCTTTCGAACGACCTGTGCTCGCTCCGTCCCGACGAAGATCGCGCCTGCATGGCCGCCGATCTCTGGATAGGTCCCGACGGCAGCCTGCGTTCATTCCAGTTTCGCCGCGCACTCATGCGGTCCGTGGCACGCCTGACCTATGACGAAGTTCAGGCCGCACGCGATGCCAACGAAGACCCCGTCGCACCGGGCCATCTCGCCAACCTCTATGGCGCATACAAGGCCCTATCCGAAGCGCGACGCGTTCGTGGTGCGCTGGACCTTGAGTTGCCCGAGCGCAAAATCCTGCTCAATGATGCTGGTCAAGTTGAGGATATCTTGCCGGTGATCCGGCTCGACAGCCATCGCCTGATCGAAGAGTTTATGATCGTGGCGAACGTGGCCGCTGCGCGTGAACTGGGAAAGCGTGGGCAACCGGTGATGTACCGCGTCCATGACGAACCGTCGCTCGAAAAGCTCGAAGATCTGCGCGAAGCCCTGACAGGATTTGGAGTCAATATCGCCCGCGGCGGGATATCTCGGCCCGGTGACTTCAACGGCATTCTCTTCCGGGTCCGCGGCGAAGCACATGAGCGCACGGTCAACGAGCTCATCTTGCGGGCCCAGATGCAGGCCGCCTACCACCCCGACAATCTCGGTCACTTCGGCCTCGGGCTACGCGACTACGCACATTTCACATCGCCAATCCGTCGCTATGCCGACTTGCTGGTTCACCGCGCCCTGATCCGGGGACTGGGCCTCGGAGACGGCGGGCTCGAGGATGATCAGGCCGGTCAGTTCGAGGAACTCGGCAGCCATATCTCGAAAACCGAGCGCCGCGCAGTGGTCGCAGAGCGTGACGCCAACGACCGCTACACGGCCGCGTTTCTGGCAGGACATATCGGCTCGAACTTTACCGGTACGATTCGGGGCGTCACACGCGCGGGTCTTTTCGTCGCGATCGACGACAAGGGCGCGGAGGGTTTCGTGCCGGCCTCACGAATACCGGGCGGGCGGCCTCGTTTCGATGCGCGCACGCAGTCGATCGAATCCCCCGGCGGAGGCATCTATCGATTGGGTGATGCGGTCGAAATCCGGGTGTCCGAAGCCGACGGCTTGCGGGGCTCTACCATCTTCGACCTGATGGATAGCGGCCACGCGTTGAGCGACCCAAAGAAACACGCCCCGCAGAAGGGGCGATCCGGCCGCAAACGTCCCGACAAGCGCCACAACAAGCGACAACGACGGCGTTAACCAATTAGAACCCGTTTACGGTACGATGCTGTTTCGGGTTTCCGGCCTTTACCCGGGCGCCGTGCGCACGATATGTGAAGAATATGAATGACTTGAAGAAACATCCCACCTGGGCCCGACGCGCTGCGTTGCTGGCCGCAACACTCGTGTTGGTGGCGTGCGTTCAGATCGGTGCGAACACCGATGCCGAGTATTCGGACAGCTACAGCCGCGACATGTTCAACACGGGCTACGGCTTTATCCAGGCCCGCTATATCGACGCCATCTCCCTGCGAGAGCTGACCATCAGCGGGCTTGCCAGCTTGCGCCAGATCGACTCGAACCTCGATGTTCGCCCGAGTGGCCGCAACATCGAAGTGCTCTATCAAAACCGCACGGTGGGCCGCCTTACGACACCGCGCAATGAAGATTCCGAAGCCTGGAGCCAGACCACAGTCGATGCGATATCCATCGCACGATCGGCCTCCCCTGCGCTCGCCGACGCGCGCGCAGAGACCGTATTCAAGGCCGTTTTCGACGGCATCCTGTCCCCGCTGGACAAGTTTTCTCGCTACGATGATGCCGAAACGGCCACCGAAAAACGCGCCTTCCGCGATGGATTTGGGGGCATCGGAATCACAATCGCCAAAGAAGACACCGATGCGCTGATCCTCTCCGTCACCGAGGGAGGGCCTGCCGCAATGGCAGGCATGCGCGCGCAGGACAGGATTACCCATATCGAAGGCGAAGCGATTGCAGCTTGGACCCAGCGCCGTCTGATCGAGTCTCTACGGGGGCCAATCAACAGCAACGTATCCGTTACAATCGCGCGTGTCGGGGTCGCCGCACCAATTGCCATCGCACTGACGCGGCAGCACGTTGTGCCCGAAACTGTGGAGGTCCGACGCGAAAACGGTATCGCAATCATTCGTCTTATCGGTTTCAACGCCGTCTCGGCCAAGGATCTGCGCCGAACCGTGCGACGTCAGATGCAAAGCCTCGACGGCCCACCAACTGGTTTCGTCCTCGATCTCCGCTCAAATCCAGGTGGCCGCCTCGATGTGTCCATCGATGTCGTGGACACGTTTCTCGACGCCGGGAACATCATCGCCACCCGAGGCCGGCATCCCGGCAGCCAACAGGCCTTTGCAGCATCGAAGGGTGACGAGACAGCGCAACGGCCAGTCGTGGTCCTGATCAACGGCAATTCGGCATCGGCATCCGAAGTTGTCGCCGCCGCCCTTCAGGACCATGGCCGGGCCGTGGTCATTGGGACGAATTCCTTCGGCAAAGGCACGGTGCAATCTGTGCTGCGCCTGCCCAACAACGGTGAAATGACCCTTACATGGTCGCGTATCCTGGCGCCGTCGGGATATCGAATTCATGAGTTGGGCGTTCTGCCGACCGTGTGTACCCATGGCGGCGGCGACCTGAAATCCGTTGAAACCCTGGTACCCGCCGTGCGTGACGGACAAAATGTGCTCGCCGGAGAATTTGGGAATTGGCAAGCGACCGGCAATACGGACACTGCGGATCGCGCTGGTTTGCGTCGAATTTGCCCATCGGATGGCGGCTCACCGGAAGTAGATGTGGCGCTCGCGAGCGCAATAATCTCGGATCAGGGGCTTTACGCATCCCTGCTCCGCCAGGCTGAAACCGCCGTCGCACGGCGCTAATACCGCGAACCATTTCGCATAGTGCGGAAGTCAGACCCGTGAATGATATGCCCACCACCAGAACAGCCGACCCCGTCTTGCGGCAACTGCTTGAAGCAACGCAAGAAGGCTTCTGGCACATCGACGGTGGCGGCCTGACAATCGATGTCAATCCGGCGATGTGTGGGATTCTCGGCCGCGCGCGCGAAGATGTTCTGGGGCGATCCATATTCGATTTCGTCGACGAGACGAACCTGGCGATATTTGATCATCAGCTTCACCTCCGCGAGAACGGAATAACGGGGCCGTACGAGATCGCCCTGCAACGACCTGACGGCACAAATATTTCCTGCATCAACAACGCGACGCCCGTACTCGACGAAAGCGGCGCGCGCGTGTCTTCGATCGGATTGTGGACGGAAATAACTGACATCAAGACCCGCCAGACGAGCCTTGAGCGGACGGCCGAGGCGGCAGAACGCGCATCCGACGAAGCGCGACAACAGCGCGCAAACCTGGAATCACAGGTGCAAGCCCGGACAACCGAACTCCTTCTTGCCAATAACGCCCTGCGGACCAGTCAGGAACATTATCGCTTACTGTCCGATCTCTCACCGGATGCGGTGTTCGTTCATGCCAATGGAAAAATCATCTTCGCCAATCCCGAGATGGTTCGCCTTATGGAAGCCGATTCCATCGACGAGATACTCGGATTGCCGTGGACAACGATTATAGCGCCGGCAAATCTGGAACAGATATCCGAGGCGCGCCAACGCCTTTCCGCAGGCAATACGCGCGTTGAACTTCAAGACATCAAATACCAGACATTGCGCGGGAATGAGGTGGATGTTGATTCGTCGGCATCACAGATGACCTGGGAAAGTCAGGATGCATTCCTCGTCGTCGCGAGGGATATCTCCGCGCGCAAGCAGTTGGAACAACAGCTCCGGCAGGCACAACGACTGGAAGCGGTGGGCCAGCTCACAGGCGGCATCGCCCATGACGTCAACAACCTGTTGGCGGTCATCCAGGGCAACACGGAATTCCTCGCCGACGAAATCGGCGACGACAACGAGATGGTCCGCGCCATACAGCGCGCCTCTCGGCGCGGTGCAGAGCTCACTCAGCGGCTTCTCGCTTTCTCGCGACAGCAGCAACTCCAGCCCAAATCGCTCGATCTTTCGTCCCTGGTCGACGATCTCCACCAATTGTTGAGCCGAACATTGGGCGAAAGAATCGATGTCCGCCTGTCGACGAATGAAGGCTTATGGCCGGCCACAGCCGACCCGGGACAACTCGAGAATGTCATCCTGAACCTGGCCATCAATGCGCGTGACGCCATGCCCGATGGCGGGACACTGACAATCGCCTGCCGCAATGCCGTCATCGACGAAATGTCGGCGACGCTGCACACCGACGCCCAGGTTGGCGAGTTTGCTGTGCTGTCGGTCCGTGACACCGGCACCGGTATGTCGGAAGACGTGAAATCCCGAATTTTCGAACCTTTCTTTACAACCAAGGAATTCGGAAAGGGCAGCGGGCTTGGACTGTCCATGGCCTACGGATTTGTCCGTCAGTCAGGTGGTCACATCACCATCGACAGCGAACCCGGCGCCGGCACGGAGATATTGCTGTATCTCCCGCGCGCCCATACGGACGCGGACGAAAGTTCGGTAGCGAATGACCAGGGTCTGCTGCGCGGTCAGGGCGAGCATATTCTGGTGGTCGAGGATGATGACGACGTTCGCGCGCTGGTGGCAATCAGTCTTGTGGACCTTGGATACAGGGTGACGGACCTGCAAACAGCTGAACAGGGCCTGGCCCTGTTGCAGCAAGACAGTGTCGACCTGATCCTGTCGGACGTGGTTCTTCTCGGCGACATGAGCGGCCCGGACCTCCTGAACGCGGCGCGCGCAATAAAACCCGATGTCGGCGCGCTTTTGATGTCCGGTTATCCCGCCGACGCCAACCGGATCAATGCGTATCCCGTCTTGCGCAAACCGTTCCAGCGCGCACAACTCGCCCAACTGCTGCGCGAAACACTATCCGCGCACGACGCCCTCGATTAGGTCGCTAGAACGCGCTGGCGAAGGGGAACAAACGACAAATTCACACGTTCCCGGTCGCATTACCCGGTCTGCGGCAATCATCCCTGCTTGACTTGCGCGGGTTGCACGGTATCTTCCGGCCAGATTTAAAGCCTCAGGAAAAAGACCATGGCGAAACCCGCTACTATCCTTGTGAAACTCGTCAGTTCGGCGGACACCGGTTACTTCTATGTCACGAAGAAGAATCCGCGTCAGAAGCCCGAAAAGCTTGAGATGCGTAAATTCGACCCTGTCGTGCGCAAGCATGTGACGTTCAAGGAAGAAAAGATGAAATAGTGATCAGGCGCGCCCAGCCCGCCGGGCTGTCATCACGCAAAAAGCCGCCTCGGGGCGGCTTTTTTCATGGATAGTTGACGGCCACATCAAGTGGCCGGGACGCTAGGCGTCGATAAATTTCTGGACCGTTTCGAGAAACTCGGACACCGAGATTGGTTTGGCGATATAGGCCTCACAACCACCCTGACGGATCTTTTCCTCATCGCCCTTCATGGCAAAAGCGGTGACGGCGATCACGGGAATATCGCGAAGATTCTCATCCTCCTTGATCCACTTGGTCACCTCCAGCCCCGAGACCTCCGGCAACTGGATGTCCATCAAAACGAGATCAGGCCGATGTTCGCGCGCCAGCTGCAGCGCCTCGCGCCCATCCTTGGTCTGGAGCGTCGCATAACCCTGCGCCTCCAGCAGATCGTGGAAGAGCTTCATGTTCAGTTCGTTGTCTTCGACGATGAGAACGGTCTTGGACATGCCCAGCCTGATGTTGTTTGCAAAATAAAGAGCCGGACCAATCCCCAAGGTCACCCCCATGAGCCGTCCGTCTCCCGACCTCGCGCGGACTCGCCGGAGAAAATGGATAATAATGCGTCAAAAGTCCACCGCTACACTTTGGCCCCATCGACATGCGCATCGGAATTGACCTCGGCGGCACCAAAATAGAAGGAATCGTGCTGAATGATTCCGGTGTCGAGATCGCACGAGCACGCATTGAAACACCCCGCGGCGACTACGCCGCGACCCTGAAGGCGATCGCCCAGCTGATCGCGCAGATTGATCCTGCCCCCGATGCCGCAACACCCGTCGGCATCGGCATTCCCGGCACGATCTCTCCGGCCACGGGATTGATCAAGAATGCGAATTCGACCTGGCTGGTCGGCAAGCCCTTCGACCGTGATCTTGCTGAACATCTCGAACGCCCGGTCCGCGTGGCGAATGATGCCAACTGTTTCACCATTTCCGAAGCGACAGACGGAGTGGCAGAGGCGGCAGAGACGGTCTTCGGCGTGATCGTGGGAACGGGCGTTGGCGGCGGCCTCGTGAACCAGGGCAAGATCATGGTCGGTGGCAACGCGATCGCCGGGGAATGGGGGCACACGCCCCTGCCCTGGATGACGGCCGACGAATTTCCGGGGCGAGACTGCTTCTGTGGGCGGCGCGGCTGTATCGAGACCTTTGTCTCCGGCCCCGCATTCGAACGAGACCATACAGCGCAGACCGGGCAGATGCTTTCTGCCGCAGACATCGCAGCCGCTTCCCTGGCCGGCGATGCGGACGCCAGGGCATCCCTGCTGCGCCTTGAAGACCGTCTGGCACGCAGCCTCGCGATGATCATAAATATCATCGACCCGAATGTGATCGTCCTGGGCGGTGGATTGTCGAACATCGACCGCCTCTATGAGAACCTGCCCGGCCTGATCGACCGGCATATCTTCTCGGATTCAATCACGACGCCGATCCGGAAGGCCCGGCATGGCGATTCCAGCGGCGTAAGGGGCGCTGCATGGCTGTGGCCAGTTGTCGGCGCGCCCATCGTGACCGAAAAACCTCAGAGCGTCCACACGGGCCTCTGTCGCGATTGTGCGGCATCTGTCCCGCCCGGCACCCGCAGTTGCCCCGCCTGCGCTGCACCGCGAATTCTGACTCATCGTGAACTCGATACATTGTCGATCGCCCATATCGACTGCGATGCGTTCTATGCCAGCGTCGAGAAACGCGACGATCCGTCATTGCGTGACAAGCCGGTGATCGTCGGTGGCAGGCAGCGCGGTGTTGTCTCGGCAGCCTGTTACATCGCCCGGATCAAGGGCGTGCACTCGGCGATGCCCATGTTTCAGGCGCTCAAACTCTGCCCGGACGCGACCGTGATCCGACCTGATATGGAGAAATACAGCGCGGTCGGACGGCAGATCCGCGACATGATGCGCGAAATAACGCCGCTGGTTGAACCATTGTCGATCGACGAGGCCTTTCTCGATCTGACCGGAACCCAGAGGTTGCACCAAGCCAGCCCAGCGAAGTCATTGATCCGCCTGGTCAACCAAATCGAACGCGAGATCGGCGTTACCGCCTCGGTGGGCCTCAGCTACAACAAGTTTCTGGCCAAGCTGGCCTCCGACATCGACAAGCCGAGGGGCTTCGCGGTTATCGGTCGGGGCGAAGCCCTGACATTCCTCGATACCCTGCCCGTGTCGCGCATTTGGGGTGTCGGCAAGTCCCTGCATCGCAAGCTGAATGCCGACGGGCTGCACACAATCGGGCAGATACGCGGCCACGACGAGGCCCGACTGATGAAACGCTACGGCGCTATCGGACAGCGCCTGGCGCGGTTCAGCCATGGCGAAGACTCCCGGGCCGTAAAACCCCACTCTGTGCCCAAAAACCTATCGAGCGAGACCACATTCTCAGAGGACATCGCCGATCTCGATGCATTGACCAAGCGTCTCTGGCCCCTGTGCGAGAAGGTCACCGACCGGATGAAGATGCGCGACCTCGCCGGGCGGACCGTCACGCTCAAGCTGAAATCATCCCAATTCAAGACCCTGACCCGGTCCCATGCGCTGCCCGCACCGACCCAACTGGCCGAGACCTTGTACCAGGCAGCGGTGCCACTGCTCGAGCGCGCGATCGCGGCGGCACCGTCGGGCAGCACGTTCCGGCTGATCGGCGTCGGGCTATCGAATTTCGCCGACCCGCTCGAGGCCGACCCGCCGGATCTGGCCGACCCGGACGCCGATCACCGCAAACGGATCGAGGCCGTCATCGACCAGGTGCGCGACAAACTGGGCCACGATGCGATTGGAAAAGGACGTTCAATTCGAGGTGGTAAAGACAAGAAGCCGGCCGTTAAACGCTGACATTTGCCGTTGTCGAAACGGCCGTCGCGAGACGGCAGCTTTTGGTGGCGAACCCGTCATGGGGACTAGTCGCAACGCGGCGGGGCGATTTCCTCGATCTCGACCAGGGCGGCGACCAGCGAGAACTCGCCGTAATCAAACTCGAACCGGCGTACGACGCCATTGTCCTGCAGAATCTGGGTCATCTCGAATTCGGGCTCCTCATTGAGCCCCTTGCCGGCACTGCTGGCAAACATCGCCAGACGAACCGGCCACCATTTATGTGCGCTCAACGCACCAAAACTGTTTTCGCCGCCATCCGCGGCATCCCGCGCCTTGCCCAGAATGAGCGAATTCACCGCCATCGGCGCGTTTTCAGGCTGCGAGCCGTCAAAATAATGGCTGAACGCCCGCACCTGCCCCTGCTCTGCGGCTTCGATCACGGCAATCGTATGCTCAAACGGAAACACCGTATCGGCGGGCAGATCCACCACCATGCCCCGCGGCACATTGTAGGTCGCGCGGCCTGCCTGGCCCGGGCCCGCGCGTTCGGCCGAGCCCTTTACAGCCTCGACCGTTTCGCCACCGATCCTGGTTTCTGAATCAAAGCTGAACAGGGTCCCGTCGAGCGCCTCGAAGCTTGTCATCACAACTTCGGAATTGATCGGGTCGCCCTCGCCAGGCGCCATACTGACGACGAGACGCTGACTGGAGGCCCAGCCGTCACAGGCGCGGCTCCATTCGGCCACCATCCGGCCGCGCGCGTCGACGATCTGGGAGTTGGAATCCACCCGGCCGATCTGAATTTCATAGAAGGCGCGGTGGGACGCGTGGATCACCAGCGCGGCGGCGCTGTCGGGGATCACCACCGCCGCCAGCAATACAGCGGCGAGCACGTTGCGAAGAGTCTTGGTCTGGAAGCGCATCATGAATCCATTGTAACCGGAAAAATCCGGCGAATTCATGTCACACGGCGAGTTGAATGGGACTAATTGGCCCAAGCAACCTGTGCCGCCCCCTGCGCCGCACCCTGTGGCGTCACCACCCCGGCGCTGCTGACGGTCATCGGACCACAGGGCGGGAGGGTCCCGTCGGCGTTGCAGACCCGCAAAACCCAGGCATCTGCCGCGCCCATTTGTTGGACTCTCGACAAGGGGGCATCGACCACCACCCGGTGCCAGGTCCGACCATCGATGCGCATCGATCGCACCTCCGCGCCTAATGAAGCGTAGCGGTCTGCCTGTTTCCAGGCATTGTCGATGGAATTGAAACTTCCGACCACAGACAGGACATGCGACTGGTCGGACGATTGCGCCTGCGTGTGTCGGGCCGGCAGCCATGCCGGCGCCTGCGGTCGCGACAGCGCAACATCGTAAATTGGTGTGTTCAAATAAGCCGGGCGGGATTTCGGCGCTGCATCGGCGAAACGATCTCGTGATGCGTCGGTTTCACGCCATGTCGCGCTCACCGGCGCGAACGATGCCGTTGCCTGTCGGTCATTTACCACCACGGTGCCCGGGCCAAACCCTTCCACGAAACTGGCAACTTCAGCCGAAACCACAAAGGGATCGCCCAAGGTCAACGTGACATCGCTGGCCTGCCAGTTGTCGCCATAGGGTGCTGCCGCAAATGCGACCTGCGGACCTTCCGCGACCTGTGTATCGTCTACCGCTGCCTGGCAAAGCTCGCGGCCCTGCACGACCCGAAACAAGGCGCAATCCTGTTGCGCGATTTCGGAGATGGCGTGGTCCGTGACACTCTTGCCCGAGGCCAGATAACTGATCCCGTCCAGTGCCCAAGACGCCGCCGATAGGGCCGGCGGCAATCCGCATCCGCCCAGCAAAAGCGGCAATCCAATCATGGCCAAATTTCTTCTATGCATCGCAAGCCTCCCACAGCTTGTAGCGGATACTGGACCGGCGCGACTCGCGTTGCATAGAAAAAAATCAGAAGATGCCCATAAAATACTAAATTCATTGAGTTTCTTGGGGTTTTCAAAATCTCAAACCAGAACCGTTAACGACATATTCTCAATGAAATCAAAGTGTTGTGACTGACCCAAGCAGACGTCAATTAGGGAAACAAATTATCATATAAATCAACTGGTTATGAAGCTTCTCGCCGCAGTTTCCAGAATGACGATATGCACCGTCGTCGCGCGCCGCCACGCCATCGGCGGAAGCCGGAAACCCGTCGCAGAAAAAAAACGCCGGGCCAGGCCCCGCACCGCCGTCAGTCGATATCGAGCACCACGTTGCCGATATGCTTGGCGGCTTCGACCATCTCGTGGGCCGCGGCGATATCATCCAGCGGGAACCGCGCGGCGATGGTCGTCTTCAGTGTCCCATCGGCGAGCATCTTGTTGAGCGCCGCGACACCCTCGTCACGCTCCGCATCGGTGATCGAATAGACGATGAACCATTTGAGGTTCGCGCCCTTGACGATGAAGTCCTGGGCCGGAACGCTCGCCATCGCATCGGTCGTGCCATAGATGATGACCGTACCCCGCGGTGCCAGAATCTGACCGTAGCGCGGTGCATTCGCCGACAGGTTCAGCTCGACGATCCGGTCCACACCCTTGCCGTCGGTCATGTCCAGAATTCTGGCCGCCACATCCTCGGTGCGATAGTTCACCACCTCGTCGGCCCCGGCCTTGCGCACATAGTCTGCCTTCTCGTCCGAGCTGACGGTCGTGATCACCCGGGCGCCATTCGCCTTGGCCACCTGGACCGCGTGGTCGCCAACGGCACCCGCGCCACCCTGCACCAGGATCGTCTGGCCGGACACGTCGCCATCGAACATCACGGCCCGGTGGGCGGTGAGGAACGGAATGCCGAAGCAGGCCGCCTCGGCCTTGTCCGTGCCTGCCGGCAGGTCGATCACGTATTTTTCGGGCATGCAGATATATTCCGCTGCCGTCCCGAACGGGCGCTGCCACTGGCCGTTCATCAACCAGACATCGCGGCCGACCCGCGCGCTGTCCACGCCATCGCCCACGGCATCGATCGTGCCCGCGCCATCGCTCTGGGGAATGATCAGGGAAAACGGTATGGCGCCACCGCGGCCGCGCAACCGGGCCTTCCAATCCGACGGATTAACGCCGGAGGTCGCAAGTTTCACGCGCACCTCGCCCGGTCCGGGCGCCGGGGTCGGCTGTTCACCCACCGTCAGAACGTCACGGGCCGAACCCAATTCTTCATAGAATGCTGCGCGCATGGAACTTTCCCCTGAAAACCGTGAATTTCGGCGCATGATATAGGCCGACCCCTGCGCAACGCCAGCCTGTCGGCGACAATCCGTCGCGAACGCTGACAGGCGCCACGCGCTACCATGATCACAAGCCTGCGCACCCTGCCGGCGGAAGGATCCGAGAACGGCCATGTCCCAATCCGACGACAGCAAAGACGCACCGGAAAAGCGAATTGCCGACCACACACCCGTGCCGCGCTACCGCAGCTGGCAGGGCTGGCCCATCCTCTCTCAGGGGTTCCGGCCGTTCTTCCTGTTGGCGGGGCTGTGGGCGATTGTCGCGCTCCTCATCTGGATACATGCCTTCGTGGGCCTGCTCGATAGCCCCGGCGCGCTGACGCCGCTCGCCTGGCACACCCATGAGATGCTGTTCGGCTATGGCGCGGCCGTCATGGCTGGCTTCATGCTGACGGCGATACCGAACTGGACCGGCCGGCTGCCATTGCAGGGCTGGCCGCTCGCCGGACTGGCCGGTCTGTGGATCGCCGGACGCCTCGCGATCTGGTTTTCGGACGACCTCGGAGCCCCGGCGACGGCGTTGATTGATCTCAGTTTCCTCGTCATCTTTGCGCTGATCGCATTGCGCGAGATCGCGGCCGGCAAGAACTGGCGCAATCTGCCCCTCATCGTCGCGATCACGATACTGATTGCCGCCAACGCGCTGACCCATGCCGGGTATGCCGGCATCACGGTCAATGGCGCCGACCCGGAACCGGTCGGCACCCGTCTGGCGTTGGCGGTGTTTGCGGCCATGATCATGCTGATCGGCGGCCGGGTGGTCCCCAGCTTCACCCGAAACTGGCTGGCAAAGGCCGGACACACGCGCCTGCCCGCCCCGTTCGGCCTGTTCGACAAGATCGCCCTCATCGTGGGCGTCGTCGCTCTGCTCGCCTGGGTCTTCGCGCCATTCGCCCTCGCCAGCGCCGGTCTCCTCGCCCTCGCTGCGGTCGCGCATATCGTGCGCCTGTCACGCTGGCGTGGGCTCCCGACATGGCGCGAGCCGCTCCTCGCGGTGCTCCATGTCGGCTATGGCTGGCTTCCCGTCGCCCTCGCGCTGATCGCTGCCGGCGGCTTCTGGCCCGACCGGGTGCCGGCAAGCGCGGGCATTCACGCACTGACGGTCGGCGCAATTGCCACCATGACCCTGGCGGTGATGAGCCGGGCGATCCGCGGCCATTCCGGGCGCTCATTGACCGCCGGGACCCTTGTCACACTGGTCTTCATCGCGATCACATTTGCTGCCCTGGTCCGCGTCGACGCCCCCTTCCGCGACACCTACACCCTGCATCTGATGGTCTCGGCAGGCTTTTGGGTGGCGGCATTTCTCGGCTTCGTTCTGGTCCATGCCAGCGCCATCCTGATGCGGCCGCGCTAGCGGGTGAGGCGCTGCATGCGGGCCTTGCGCCGCCGCAGCTTCGCCTTCACCTGCCATTGGCTGAGCTCCCAGAGGGACCAGCCAATCAACAAACCCGCCAGGGCATAGAGCAGGCTCGTGCCATCGAGCGGTAAGGCAGGGGTAAAGGCCTCGGCGGTCGCCGCCGCGATATCCCGGTCGCCATGCAGGGCTAGCGCCACGGGCTGCCAGAGAGGCGAAGCGTTTTCGATGGTCACGCGGGAGGCTTCGAGATCGCCCAGGCGTTCGGCGAACACGCCGACCAACCGGTCTCGCGCCGCGCCATCGTCGACCAGCTGCGCGGTCGCCCCCCCGGACAGCTCACTCAGCGTTCGCTGCGCCTCATCGATATGGCCACCGAGGCGCTGCAGATAGGCCTGGACAAAGGCCGGCCCCTGGGCGGCCGATGCCGCTCCCAATGCCGCGATCGCCGCGCCGATCAATGTCAGTATTTTTGCCCATGCCCAGCGCATGCTGTGGAGCATGAAAGCCAATCATGGCGGAGATATGGAGCACCCCGATCGCGCGGAAACTCAGCCCGCCTTGGCCAGCTGCGTCTCGACCCGACCGAGCAGGAACCGGGCCCTCTCCTCGCCCTGCGCCAGCGCCTGACGCAGCCAACGTCGCGCTTGCCCCAGATCCCGGCGCACACCCCGGCCCTCGAAATACAACGCACCCAGGTGAAACTGAGCGCCCGCCTCCCCCGCCTCGGCCAGCGGCTCCCAGACCTGATAGGCCCGGGTGAAGTCCTTCGACTCGTAGGCGCGAATCCCGGCCTGCAGGGTGCCCGTTCGCATCACCGACGCGTCGGGCACGGACGGAGGGGCCAGCGCCGGTTCCTCCGGCCCCATGATGTCCGAATGTCGGGCCTGAGCCGGGATTTCAGGGATTTCAGCGACGGCATACACCTCGTGGTCATTCATGGGATCGGAGTTGCGGGCAGGTTTGAAACCCGCCCCTACGGAAATTTCATCA
>TARA_R110002110_G_scaffold240244_2_pt1 | contig 53502 bp, 47 predicted proteins | sample TARA_R110002110 | Tara Oceans TARA_R110002110 (sample SAMEA4397330) | marine metagenome | biome: Polar Biome; feature: [SRF] surface water layer (ENVO:00010504); material: water (ENVO:00002006), including particulate matter (ENVO:01000060) such as... | depth 5 m | reverse complement strand
AATTGGTTAAAAGCCAACTGCTCTACCAACTGAGCTAACGGCCCCGAAAGAGCTGCGTATAGTACGGATTTGGGTATAAAACTCAAGTGCTTTTTTACGTCATCGCCGCCTATTGTCCCGCTATGACCGGTAACGGGTAGGATCCGCGATGCCCGCCTGGCTGAAGCCCTCGCGCCGCAGGCGGCAGGAGTCGCACTTGCCGCAGGCCAGGCCCTGCCCGGTGGCTTGGTAGCAGGACACGGTGAGGGAGTAATCGACGCCCAGGGCCGTGCCGGCGCGGATGATATCACCCTTGGACAGGTCCATCAGAGGGGTGTGAATGGTCAGCTTCTGCCCCTCGACGCCGGCGCGGGTCGCCAGGTTGGCCATGGTTTCGAAGGCGGCGATGTACTCGGGGCGGCAATCGGGGTAGCCGGAGTAGTCCACCGCGTTGACGCCGATGAAGATGTCGTTGGCACCGAGCACCTCGGCCCAGCCCAGCGCGATCGACAGGAACACGGTATTGCGGGCAGGCACGTAGGTAATGGGGATACCGGCGGTTTCTTCTTCCGGCACGGCGATGGCCATGTCGGTCAGGGCGGAGCCGCCGATGCTGTCCAGGTTGAGGGTCACTACCTTGTGTTCGACGTCGCCGAGGGCGGCGGATGCCCGCGCCGCCGCCTGCAGTTCCGCCCGGTGACGCTGGCCGTAGTCGAAGCTCAGGGTGAAGCACTGATAGCCCTGGGCGCGGGCCATGGCCAGCACGGTGGTGGAGTCGAGGCCGCCGGACACCAGGATGACGGCTCGCCTGCCCGCCCCTGGCTGCTCAGTGCCCGGGCTCATCGTTCCACAGCAGTTTGTGCAGCTGCAGCTGCAGGCGCACGGGCAGGTTGTCGGCCAGAATCCACTCGGCCAGGGTGCGGCCGTGGAGCTGGCCGTGGCTGGGTGAGAACAGCACATCGGATACCCGCTCCGCGAGCCGGTACTCATCGAGTTTGAAGCGCGCCCAGTCGTAGTCGGCGCGATCGCAGATGACGAACTTGACCTGGTCGTTGGGCGTCAGGTGAGCGATATTGGCGTAGTCATTGCGGTGAGCCTCACCCGAGGCGGGCGTCTTCAGGTCCAGCACCTTGACCACTCGCGGATCCACGTCCGCGACCGGGAGCGCGCCGGAGGTTTCCAGTGACACTTCATAGCCGGCATCGCAAAGGGACGCCAGCAGTGGCAGGCAAGCGGGTTGCGCCAGCGGCTCGCCCCCGGTCACAGTGACATAGCGCGGTCGGTGACTGGCCACCGCCGCCAGCAGCCGCGCCAAGCTCCACTGCTCGCCGCCACTGAAGGCATAGGCGGTATCACAGTAGACACAGCGCAGCGGGCAGCCGGTGAGGCGCACGAATACGGTGGGCAGGCCCACGGTGCGGGCTTCACCCTGCAGGGAGTAGAACACCTCGGTGATGCGCAGGAAGATGTCTCCCGCGTCGGCGGACGCCGCAGCGGGAGTTCGGAGTTGAGTGCTTGCCATGGGCTTGAGACTGACCGGCGGTCAGTAGTTCTCGCTGATGAAATCCTGCGCCAGCTTGACCGCGGCACTGTTGGTGGAGCCGAATTCGTTGATCACGCGATCGAGGAACTCGCGGGCGCGCTCGCGGTTGCCCTTGGTATAGTGTATCCGGCCCAGCTTGAACAGCGCATCAGGCACCTTGGAGTCGGTCGGGTACATGTCCAGCAGCAGCATGAATGCCTGCCGCGCGGCCTCCGGGTCTGGCGGCGATGTCACCAGGTACAATTCGCCCAGCCAGTAGTGGGCGTTGGGGGTAAAACGCCCGGACGGATAGTCCTGCAGGAATTGCTGGAATGCGGTCACAGCCTGGTTGAACTGCTGGCTGCGCACCAGTGCATAGGCAGCCTGATAGGCTTCCGACTCACCCGGCTGTGCCACTGCAGCCGCAGGGGCCGCTGCGACAGGCGACGAACGCGGCGCCGCCGCCTCCGCCGTGGGAGCAGGGGCCGATGGTCCCGCTGCCGCCTCAGGTGCCAGTTCGCCGCTACCGCCAGCCAGCAAGCCCAGGCGGCGGTCCAGATCAATATAGCGCTCCAGGCTCTGGGCCTTGAGGGTGCGCAATTCGTGTGCCTGCTCCTCGACCAAGCCGTTGAGGCGCATCACTTCCTGCTGCAGTTGCTGCACTTTCAACAGCAACTGGCCGGCGTTGCCACTGGCACTGCCGACCGGGGCTGCCGGACTTTCTCCCTGCAGCACCGGAGCGGCCGGGGCAGAGCCAATGCCGTAGCTGGTAACGGGGTAGGACTCGGCAGGTTGCACCGTGGAAGAAGACGACGGATTCGCAGACTCTGCGGCGCGCTCCGCCTCAACGTCGATATAGTCCTGGGCGTGTGTGGTGGCCAGAAAGCAGAACGGGCCGACCGCGAGGGCCAACCCGTTTGCCAACAGCGCTTTGCTGAAGTAACGCATGCGCTACCGCGCCCTACTTGAGCTCAACGCGACGGTTCTGCGACCAGTTGGCTTCGCCGGAACCGTAAGCGATGGGCTGCTCTTCGCCGTAGCTGACCGTTTCAATACGGTAGCTGGCGATGCCGTTCACGACCATGTAGTCGCGCACGGTGTTGGCACGGCGCTCGCCCAGCGCCATGTTGTATTCACGGGTGCCGCGCTCGTCAGTGTGGCCTTCGAGGCGCACGCTGCGCTCGTTGGTCCGCAGCAGGGCGATATGGGCATCCAGCGCAGCCTGGGCCTGGGGCTTCAGGTTGGAGCTGTCGTAGTCGAAGTAGAACACGTTGCCCACGGCGGCGACGGCGTCCTGCAGGCGCTGCTGCTGGGAGCCAGCGGCCTCGGCATCAGCGGCGGCGGCGCGCTCGGCGGCGGAGCGGGCAGCAGCTTCGGCTGCGGCAGCAGCAGCGGCGTCATCGTCCTTGGTGTCCTTGCTGGAACAGGCTACGAGAAACGCGGCGACGAACAGTAGAGTCAGTGCCTTGCCAGCAACAGTCAGATGTTTCATTGTGGTTCTTTCCTTGCGAATGATGGTTAATGACATTGGTTACAACCGTCGTTTTCAACGACTTAGATATGGTGACCATGCCGGTTCACGGACGTCGCCTTCGCGCGCCGGTAAACGGAATTTCACTCCACCGTCCACGGAGACGGCGGCAAGAATGCCCCGGTCGCCGGATTTGGTGCCATACAATACCATAGAGCCATTGGGGGCGATACTGGGACTTTCGTCGAGCTCGGTGCTGGTAAGCACCTGCAGGCGGTTGCTTACCAGGTCCTGCAGCGCAATATGGAAGCGCCCGCTGGACTGGTGCACCATCACCATATTGCGCCCGTCCTGGGCCATGCGCGCCCGGGCGTTGTAGGTGCCCTCGAAAGTGACCCGCTCGGTGGCGCCGCTGCGCAGGTCATAGCGGTAGATCTGCGGGCGCCCGCCGCGGTCGGAGGTAAACAGCAACGACCTGCCATCCGGCATCCAGGCAGGCTCGGTGTCGATGGCGTAGTGGCGGGTAATCTGGGTCAGCTGCTTGCTCCGCAGGTCCATCAGGTAGATGTCGGGGTTGCCGTCCTTGGACAACACCATGGCCATGGTATTGCCATCCGGCGACCACGCCGGCGCGCCGTTGAGGCCGCGGAAATTGGTCAGCTGCTCGCGCACGCCCGTGGCCAGTTCCTGACGATATATCGCCGGACGGCTGGTCTCGAAGGATACATACGCTATGTGCTTGCCGTCCGGGGACCAGGTGGGTGCCATGATCGGCTCGCGGGATTCCAGCAGCACGATCGGGCGGGCGCCGTCGGAGTCGGCCAGGGTCAGGCGGTAGTAGTCCTTGCCGCCCGGGTTGCGGGTCACGGAAACGTACAGCAGGCGGGTGGCAAAGGCGCCGGGGATACCGGTCAGGGTTTCATAGACTTCGTCCGCCACCCTGTGGGAAAGCATCCGCGCCTCTTTGACATGGCCCTCTTCATAACCGTGCAGTACGCGCGCCTGGCGATTGACGTCGAACAGTTCGTACTCGATCCGCATCTGCACCGGCCCGGTCACCGACACCCTGCCGATCAGCACATAGTCGGAATTGATCGCGCGCCAGTCGCGGTAGAACACCTGCTCCTGGGTAGTGGGCCGGGCCAGCATGTCGCCGCGGTCAACCGGCTCGAACTGGCCGCTGCGGGCGAGGTCGTCATCGATAACCTGGGCCACATCGGCCGGCGGCGCCCCGCCGCCCTGCCAGGCAAAGGGCACTACCGCAATCGGCGTGGGGTTATCCATGCCCTGGGTGATTTCAATGACCAGTTGCGCGCGGGCGCTCATCGCCGCCAGGGCAATCACGGTCCCCAGTATCACTGCTGTCAGGTGTTTCATCAGTAACGTAGATCCTCTGGTCGGAATAACAGGCGGAAACGCCGGAAGTTCTGTTCGAACTCACGCGGCGGCAGGTTCTTGAGCTCGGGGAAGTTGCCCGCGCGCTCGACCGCGGCAATGGCGGAACGGTCGAACGCGGCATCTCCGCTGCTGCGCAATACGCTCACGCTCACCACCTCACCGGTGGGGATCAACTGTATGGACAACAGAACCTCCATTCCGTTGCGGGCGCTGGGCGGGCGGCTCCAGCGCCGCTCCACAGTCTGCTGGATCAGGGAAGCGTAGCTGGCGGCCAGCTCCGCGGACGCGGCGGCGGCGCGCGCGGCCTGCTCCGCCGCAGCCTTGCGCGCCGCTTCCTGCCGAGCCGCTTCCGCCAGCTCCTGCTGTGAAGGGCGAGGAGGCTCGGGCTTCGGCGCCGGCTTTGGTTCCGGCTTTGGTTCCGGCTTTGGTTCCGGCTTGGGTGCGGGCTTTGGCTCTGGCTTCGGTTCCGGCTTGGGTTCGGGCTTGGGCTTGGGCTTGGGTTCCGGCTTGGGCTCGGGTTTTGGTTCTGGCCTGGGCGCGGGCTTCGGCGCAGGTTCAGGCTTTGACTGTATCTCGCTGACATCCACCAGCGTCGCATTGATGACTTTCGGCATCGGCTTCGGTTTCAGCACCCGCTCCTCGGAGCTGGACCAGTTCGCCGTCAGCAGGAAGATGACGATGGCATGCAGCAGCACAGTCGCCAGCGCCGGACGCAGGATGATGCGCGGCGTTACCGGCTTGGCGTAGATAGAGTTCACTGGGGTGGCTCTGTCACCAGTCCGACGCTGGGGGCGCCCGCTTCCTGCAGGGCGGCCATCAGGGTGACAACCTCGCCGTAGGGAACAGCGCGGTCACCCCACACCAGCACCGGCTTTTCCGGGCTGCGGCGCATGACCGCACCGACGCGCTGGGTGATGGTCGCCAGCTCGAGGGCCTGCTTCTCGTCCTCGCCGAGGTTGAGGAACAACTGGCCGCTGCTGTCGATGGAGATGATCAAGGGCTCGCTGTCCTGGTTGTCCACCGGGTCGGCATCGGCCGTGGGCAGCTCGACCTTCACTCCCTGCATCAACATCGGCGCGGTCACCATGAAGATGATGAGCAGTACCAGCATGACGTCGATATAGGGAACGACGTTGATGTCGGCCATGGGGCGTCGTTTGCTGCGGGACCTGGGCATGGCGGCGGTTACCCCGTTTTCCTGTCGCGCGCGCGCACGGCATAGGCCTGGCGGTAGAGAATGCTGGAAAACTCATCGACAAAGGTGTCGTAGCGATTGAGGAACATATCCATGCGGCTGGCAAAGCGGTTGTAGGCGAGTACCGCCGGGATGGCGGCGAACAGGCCCATCGCGGTGGCGATCAGGGCCTCGGAGATGCCCGGGGCCACCGTGGCCAGGGTCGCCTGGGTGGTGGTGGCGAGGCCGCGGAAGCTGTTCATGATCCCCCAGACGGTGCCGAAGAGGCCGATGTAGGGGCTGGTGGAACCCACCGAAGCCAGGAAGGACAGGTGCTTTTCCAGGCGCTCCTCCTCCCGCAGCATGGCCACCCGCATGGCCCGGCGCGAGCCCTCGATCACTGCCTCGGAATCCATCTCCGACTGTTTCGCCAGGCGCGAGAACTCCTTGAAACCGGCGCGGAAGATGCTCTCCATGCCGACGATCATGGCGCCATCGGCCGTGCGCTCATTGCCCTCGCGGTAAAGTTGGGACAGGTCGATACCGGACCAGAAGCGCTCCTCGAACTCGAACATCTCCTCGCGACCGTTGCGGAAATAGATAAACCGCTGGACGATCATGTACCAGGAGGCCATGGAGGCCGCCAACAGGGTCAGCATGACCAGCTGCACGGTGAATCCGGCCTCGAGAATCAGGTCGATAATACTCAGTTGTGCTTCCAAGTGTCGGGCTCCCCCTCAATGAATCTGCGCGGCGCGCAGGGTGTCCAGCATGTCCCGCGGCAGCCGCCGCGGCCGCACCCCGGCCCGGTCGACGCAGGCAATGGTGACCTCGGCGGAGGCCAGCAATTCGCTGCCGCGGCGAATGGCCTGGTGCAGCACCAGGGTGGCGCCGCGCGCCTCCGCCAGGGTCACGGCCGCTTCCAGTTCATCATCCAGCAGTGCGGGAGCCCGATAGCGGATGGCCACATCCCGCACCACGAACATCAGGTCGTGGTTGAAGATGTAGTCCTTGCCAAAGCCCAGGCTGCGCATGAATTCGGTGCGGGCGCGTTCCATGAATTTCAGGTAGTTGACGTAGTAGACGATGCCGCCGGCATCGGTATCCTCAATGTAGACTCGCAGCTTAATTGAAAATTCCGCCGCACTCACGCGTTCTCGTCCCGATCGGGCTGCAGTGGTAATTGTGCCGTTTCCGGTGTGCGCCCGGCAGGCAGGCCGAAGTGCAGATAGGCGTTGCGGGTCACCATGCGCCCGCGCGGGGTCCGCACCATGTAGCCCTGCTGGATCAGGTAGGGCTCCAGCACGTCCTCGATGGTGCCGCGCTCCTCGGAAATCGCGGCGGCGAGGCTGTCCACACCCACCGGGCCGCCGTCGAACTTCTCGATCATGGCCAGCAGCAGGCGCCGGTCCTGGTGGTCGAAGCCCAGGTGGTCGACGCTCAGCATGTCCAGCGCGCGATCCGCCACCTCGGCGGTGATGTGGCCGTCGGCCTTGACCTCGGCGTAGTCGCGCACTCGCCGCAGCAGGCGGTTGGCGATGCGCGGCGTACCGCGGGCACGGCGGGCGATCTCGGCGGCGCCGTGGCTGTCGATGCCGATACCCAGGATCGCCGCCGAGCGCGCGACGATGGTGGCCAGGTCCGCCACCTGATAGAACTCCAGCCGCTGCACGATGCCGAAGCGGTCCCGCAGGGGCGAGGTCAGCAGCCCGGCACGGGTGGTGGCGCCGACCAGGGTAAAGGGCGGCAGGTCCAGCTTGATGGAGCGGGCCGCCGGCCCCTCGCCGATCATGATGTCGAGCTGGTAGTCCTCCATCGCCGGGTAGAGGATTTCCTCGACCACCGGACTGAGGCGGTGAATCTCGTCTATAAAGAGGACATCCCCCGGCTCCAGGTTGGTCATCAGGGCGGCGATGTCCCCCGCCTTTTCCAGTACCGGGCCGGAGGTGGTCTTCAGGGACACACCCATTTCGTTGGCAATGATGCTGGCGAGGGTGGTCTTGCCGAGGCCGGGGGGGCCAAAGATCAGGGTGTGGTCCAGGGGCTCGCTGCGGCCGCGCGCAGCCTGCAGGAAAATGGCCATCTGGTCGCGCACGACCGGCTGGCCAATATACTCTGCCAGGGTCTTCGGGCGAATCGCCCGGTCCAGCAGCTCCTCGCGCTCGCCCCTGGCCTGGGGCGCGATCAGGCGGTCGGTTTCAATCATCAGCGGCTCACCACGGCTTTCAGGGCGCGGCGGATCAGGTCCTCGCTGTCGGCAGCGCTGTCGTCGTTGACCGCCGCTATCATGCGCGCGGCCTCGGCGGGCTTGTAACCGAGGGCAACCAGCGCCCCCTCCGCATCCGCCACCTTGTCATTGGCCGGTGTGTAACCGGCAGCCGGAACCGAAGTGCCGGCCTCCGCCCACTGGCCCAGCCATTGTTTGAGCTTGTCGCGCATTTCCACCAGCAGGCGCTCGGCGGTTTTCTTGCCCACGCCGGGCAATGCCACCAGCGCCGACAGGTCGTCCCGCTGGACACAGCGGGCAAACTCCGTGGCATCCATGCCCGAGAGGATCGTCAGCGCCAACTTCGGGCCGACGCCACTGACCTTCACCAGCTGCCGGAACAGGGCACGGTCGCGCTCATCGATAAAGCCATACAGCAGCTGTGCATCTTCGCGCACCACGAAATGGGTCAGCAGGGTAACATCCGCCCCCAGCTCCGGGAGCTGGAACAGGGTGCTCATGGGGACCTGGATGTCATAGCCCACCCCGGCCACATCCACGAGAATGTCCGGGGGCTGCTTGTACACCAGGGTGCCGCGTATCCTGCCTATCATGATTCTGCCACCGTTGCGCTAGCGCATCCGCCGCCGGCGCACGGAGGTGGCGCCGACGATGTTTATCATACTGTGTTGGGTGTGGGCGTGACACAGGGCGGCCGCGAGGGCGTCAGCGGCATCCTCCTGCGGCTCCGCCGGCAGCTTCAGCAACACCTTGACCATGTGCTGGACCTGGCTTTTGTCGGCGGCGCCGGTGCCCACCACCGCCTGCTTGATCTGGCGCGCGGAATACTCGGCTACCGCCATGTCCTGCGCCACACAGGCGACGATGGCGGCGCCCCGCGCCTGCCCCAGCTTGAGTGCGGAACCCGCGCTCCTGGCCATGAATACCTGCTCGATGGCCAGCTGGTCGGGGCAGTGCAGCAGCACCAGCTCGGTGACGCTGGTGTAGATGACCCGCAGGCGCTCGGACAGGTCGCCTGCCGGCAGGCGGATAACGCCGCTGGTCAGGTACTCGCTGCGACCGGAGACGTAATTGATAATGCCAAAACCCGTTTTGCGGGAACCGGGGTCGATCCCGAGGATGACCGCCATACTGTACTCCGAGCGCTGCCTGGAACCCCTGATCTGTATAAATCTACAGTATTATGCGGGCGGGTCCAACTCCCGTTTGGCCTGGCGCAGGCGGATGTTGAGTTCCTTGAGCTGCGCTTCCCTGACCTCGCCCGGCGCATCCGTGAGCACGCAGTGGGCGGTCTGGGTTTTCGGGAAGGCGATGACATCGCGGATCGACTGCGACCCGGTCATCAGCATCACCAGCCGGTCGAGGCCAAAAGCGAGACCGCCGTGAGGCGGTGCGCCGTATTGCAGCGCCTGCAGCAGGAACCCGAATTTCTCCTCGGCTTCCTCGTCGCTGATCCCCAGGATGCGAAACACCGCTTCCTGCATCTCGCGCTGGTGGATGCGGATGCTGCCGCCGCCGAGCTCGGTGCCGTTCAGCACCATGTCATAGGCCCGGGACAGGGCGGCTGCCGGGTCCGCCACCAGCGCCTCCGGGGAACAGGAGGGCGCGGTGAACGGATGGTGCAACGGGGTCAGGCCGCCATTGCCATTGTCCTCGAACATGGGGAAGTCCACCACCCACAGGGGTGCCCAGCCGGCGCGAACCAGCCCCTGGTCCTGGGCCACCTTGAGGCGCAGGGCGCCCAGGGACTCGTTCACCACCGCCGTGCGATCGGCGCCGAAGAAGATGATGTCCCCGTTCTGCGCGCCCAGGCGCTGCATCAATTCCGCCACCACCGCTTCCGGCATGAACTTGAGGATCGGCGACTGCAGCCCCTCGACACCGGCGGCGAGATCGTTGACCTTGATCCAGGCCAGCCCGCGGGCGCCATAGATACTGACAAATTTGGTGTAGTCGTCAATTTCCTTGCGGCTGATGCCGGCGCCGCCCGGCACTTTCAGCGCCGCAACGCGGCCACCGGGATCGTCCGCGGGACCGCGGAATACCTTGAATTCCACCTGCTGCATCAGGTCGTCGATACTGACCAGCTCCAGGTCGATGCGCAGGTCCGGCTTGTCGGAGCCGTAGCGCTCCATGGCCTCGGCCCAGGGCATGCGCGGGAAATCGCCCAGCTCCACCGCCAGCACGGTGCTGAACAGCTGCCGGATCATGCGCTCGGTGATTGCCATGATCTCTTCCTCGTCGAGGAAGGAGGTCTCGATATCGATCTGGGTGAATTCCGGCTGCCGGTCGGCGCGCAGATCCTCGTCGCGGAAGCACTTGGCGACCTGGTAGTAGCGGTCGAAGCCGGACACCATCAGCAGCTGCTTGAACAGCTGTGGCGACTGCGGCAGGGCAAAGAAGTGCCCCGGGTGGGTGCGACTGGGAACCAGATAATCGCGGGCGCCCTCGGGGGTGGCCCGGGTCAGGATCGGGGTTTCAATATCGAGGAAACCCTCGGCGTCGAGGAAATTGCGCACCGCGGTGGTGATCTTCGCCCGCAGGATCAGGCGGTTCTGCATCTCGGGCCGGCGCAGGTCCATGTAGCGGTACTGCAGCCTGACATCCTCGCCGACGTTGGTATATTCATCCAGCTGGAACGGCGGGGTGCTGGCGCTGTTGAGGATCTCCAGCTCCTTGCCCAGGACCTCGATCTGGCCAGTCGCCATGGCGGAATTCACCGTGGCCTCGGTACGGGCACGGACCCGGCCCTTTACCTGCAGCACATACTCACTGCGTACCCGATCGGCGCGCTGGAAGTGCTCGCCGGTGTCCGGGTCAAATACCACCTGCACGATGCCAGCCCGGTCACGCAGATCAAGGAAAATGACGCCGCCGTGGTCACGACGACGATCCACCCAGCCATACAGGGTTACCGTTTCGTCGATGTTGGCTGTGCCCAGGGCGCCACAATAATCACTGCGCATAATTCCGTTCCGTCAGTTGTCAGGTTGGCCCCGGGGGGCAGGGTCTGGTGACGCGACACTAGCTGGCGGGCTTCGCCTCACCGCCCTTGGGGGCGGCCTTGGAGGCGCCACCGCTGTCGGCCACCGCCGCGGGAGCCGCTGCTGCCGCAGGCGCGGAGCCCTTGTCGTCACCGCTGGCGGCAAGGTTCTTCTTGCCGCCGGTCTTGAAATCGGTCTCATACCAGCCACCGCCCTTGAGGCGGAAACCGGCTGCGGAAATCTTCTTGCGCAGCTGGGCCGCGCCGCAGGCGGGGCAATCCACCAAAGGCGCGTCACTGACTTTCTGCAGCGCCTCGTGCAGGTGGCCACAGGACTGACACTGGTACTCGTATATCGGCATGGAGTGTACTCGCCAGTAAAAGGAAAGGGGCAGTAAAATTCGAGGCGCGGATTTTACCCTATGGCAGGGCGCAGGCCAATACGGAAGAATCTGGGGAAATCGGGGAGGGATGCGTGCCCCTGCACCAGACCGTGCCGAGGCGAGGAGGGCCTTGCCCCGCCCGCAGCCGCGGACAGGGCCTGCTGCCGGGGGATCAGTCGGCAGCGAAGTCCTTCATTTTCTTCAGCGGGCGCACTTTCACCGCAACGCTGGCGGGCTTGGCCTTGAAGGTGGTTTCTTCACCGGTGAAGGGGTTGATGCCCTTGCGCGCCTTCTTGGCGGGCTTCTTCACGGTGGTGATCTTCATCAGGCCAGGCAGGGTAAACTCGCCAACCGCACGCTTCTTGAGGCTGCGCTCCATCAGCGATTCCAGCTCGTTCATGACGTCGCCGACCTGCTTCTTGCTGAGGCTGGTGGATTCCGCGATGGAGGCCACGATCTGGGTCTTGGTGAGTTTGTCCTTGATTACGGGTGCCGCCTTCTTGGCAGGTGCGGCCTTCTTGGCGGGTGCTGCCTTCTTGGCTGCTACTTTTGCCGTTGCCGCTTTCTTGGCAGGTGCTTTCTTCGCTGCTGCTTTTTTCGTAGCCATAATTATTCAACCTTCGTTCAAATGAGTTGGGACACGCATCCGAGCCAGACTGGCCAACACCACCTCTGCCGCCACCGGACTCAGGGACAGATATTAACCATGAAACGCTGTAATACAAGGGTTTTCCCGCGCACGACCGCAAAAAAACCCTGTTTTTGCTGCATTTTGCCGTTTTTTAGCCGACAACTCCGGCACCGGTGCGCCCCAGTCGTCGCATTCCCGCCAACCCTGTACCGGCGCTGAGTTCGGACGTAAACTGAACGGCCTCCAAATCACCCCCAATGGACCCGAGCAAATGCGCACCAGCGATTACCTGATCAGCACCCAGAAAGAGACCCCGGCCGACGCGGAAGTCATCAGCCACCAGCTGATGTTGCGCGCCGGGCTGATACGCAAGCTGGCTGCCGGGCTCTACACCTGGCTGCCGATGGGCCTGCGCGTATTGCGCAGGGTCGAAAAGGTGGTGCGCGAGGAGATGGATGCCAGCGGCGCCATCGAAGTCAGCATGCCGGTGGTGCAGCCGGCGGAGCTGTGGCAGGAATCCGGCCGCTGGGAACAGTACGGCCCGGAGCTGCTGCGGATACAGGATCGGCACCAGCGCGACTTCTGCCTGGGGCCCACCCATGAAGAGGTGGTCACCGATCTGGTGCGCAACGAGGTCAAGAGCTACAAGCAGCTGCCCCTGAACCTGTATCAGATCCAGACCAAGGTGCGGGATGAAATCCGGCCGCGCTTTGGCATCATGCGCGGCCGCGAATTCCTGATGAAGGACGCCTACTCCTTCCATATCGACCAGGCCTCACTGGAAGCGACCTACCAGGTGATGCACCGCACCTACAGCAACATCTTCACCCGCCTTGGCCTGGAGTTCCGTCCGGTGATTGCCGATACCGGCAGCATCGGCGGCAGCGCCTCCCATGAGTTCCATGTCCTGGCCCACGCCGGTGAAGACGCCATCGCCTTCAGCGACAGCAGCGACTACGCCGCCAACGTCGAGATGGCCGAAGCCCTCGCTCCGGCAGAGGCGCGTCCTTCGCCATCCGCAGCCATGGCGGAAGTAGCCACCCCCGGGGTGCGCAGCATCGAAGAGCTGGCGACGCTGCTTGCGGTGCCCGCCGCGCGCACGGTGAAAACCCTGATCGTGGAGGGCGATGAGCCGGGGGCCCTGGTAGCGCTGGTGCTGCGTGGAGACCACCAGCTGAACAGTATCAAGGCCGAGAAACTGGCCGGCGTCGCCAACCCCCTGGTCATGGCTGGCGAGGAGTCCGTGCGGGCAGCTTGCGGTGCGGGTTTTGGCTCCCTCGGGCCCGTTGGCCTGCCGCTGCCGGTGATCGTCGATCGCAGCGCCGCCCAGCTGGCAGATTTCATCTGCGGCGCGAACCGCGACGACATCCACCTCAGTGGCGTGAACTGGGAGCGGGACTGCCCTCTGACCCGGGTGGAAGACCTGCGCAATGTGCAGGAGGGCGACCCCAGCCCCGACGGCCAGGGCTCGCTGTTGATCCGGCGCGGGATCGAGGTGGGTCACATTTTCCAGCTCGGGAGCAAGTACAGCGAAGCCATGCACGCCCAGGTGCTGGACGAGAACGGCAAGAGCGTCACCATCAGCATGGGCTGCTATGGCATCGGTGTCAGCCGCATCGTCGCGGCGGCCATTGAGCAGAACCACGACGAGCGCGGCATCATCTGGCCCGAGGCCATGGCGCCGTTCCAGCTCGCCATCGTGCCCCTGAACATGCAGAAGTCAGAGGCGGTTGCCGAAAGTGCCCTGTCCCTGTACCAGCAGTTCCGCGATGCCGGCATCGACGTGTTGCTCGATGACCGCAACGAACGCCCCGGCGTCAAGTTCGCCGACATGGAACTGCTGGGCATTCCCCACCGCCTGGTCATCGGCGACCGGGCCCTGGCCGAAGGCAACCTGGAGTACAAGGGCCGCCGTGACGCGGAGGCGACGCTGATCCCGGCGGACGCGGTGGTCGCCGACGTACTCGGCCGCCTGCAGCGCTGACACCCGCCATGGCAGCTAGCGACAGGCCGGCGAGGTTGTGCTGGCAGGTTCTGGCAACGGTCCTGCTGCTGGCACTGCTGGCACCGTTTGCCGGCAGCCAGCCACAGGACCCGGAGGAGCGCGCGGCACTGAGGGCCTTCCTCGACCAGACCATCAACAGCGCCGACAGCTTCGCTGACCGCTACGATGCCGAGGTCTGGCTGGTGGACATGTCGGCGCGCCTGCAGCGGTTCGTAAAAGACTCGGAGGAGCGGCTGCTGTTGCTGCGCCAGGTACACGCGGCTGCGTCCAGGGCGTCACTGCCACCGGAGCTGGTGCTGGCGGTGATCGAAGTGGAGAGTCATTTCGACCGCTTTGCCATTTCCCCCGTCGGCGCCCAGGGCATGATGCAGGTAATGCCGTTCTGGAAGAACGAAATCGGCCGCGCCGATGACAACCTGACCATGAACCTGACCAACTTCGAGTATGGCTGTCGCATTCTGCAGTTCTACCTGCAGCGGGAAAAGGGTGACCTGCACCGGGCCCTGGCGGCCTACAACGGCAGCCTCGGCAGCCGGCGCTACAGCAACAAGGTCTACCAGGCCTGGGCCAGGCACTGGCGCACGGGGCCGCTGCCCTGGTCGCGCTGACGGCCCCGGCCCGCGCCGCTATTCAGGCGCCAGGGCACCAGATCAGCGGAACGCACCCGGCGACTGCCCGGTCCACTTCTTGAATGAGCGGTGAAACGCGCTGGGGTCGCTGAAACCAAGCGCCTCGGCCACTTCGCACACCGACAGCCCCGGATGCCGGAGCAAACTAATGGCGCGATCACGGCGCGCCTTGTCCTTGATCCGCTGGTAAGACGTACCCTCGCTCTCCAGGCGCCGGCGCAAGGTCCGGGCCGACATGTTGAGCAGGCCGGTCAAGTCCCCGAACCTGGGCAGCTCGCGCCGGAAGTCATCGCCAATGATGGCGAGGATGCGCCGGGTGGTGCTGTCGTGACAGGCCTCGGGCGCGTGCAGCAGAAGGTAGGGCGCCAGCGCCATGAACTCACCCAGTTGTTGCTCATCGCGCAGAATTGCGGCTTCCAGGTGGCGGGCGCTGAACGTCACCGCATTGACCCGGGCCGCAAACGTCACCGGTCCCGGGAGAAAGTAGCGCAGGGAATCGCTGTTGCCTGGCTGCGGACCGGCGCAGCTGGCACGGGTAATATCGATTTCCTGGCCGATCAGCCAGCTACAGAAGCGCAGCCAGATGGCCAGTCCCGACAACACCCGGTGCTGGTGGCGGGCAGTCACCCCGGTGCCGAGGTAGGTCAGCGTGGCCTCTCTGCCATCGGCGTGAATCAGCAGGCGGTTCTGGACCGGTGGCCGCAATCGCGCCCGGCAGCAGGCATTGAATTCGATCGCGCGCTGCATCGCTACCCCCAGCGTACCGCCGCCCAGCATGCTCAAGGCGACCAGTCGCAGGGTGCCGGGCGGAGTCGGCGCATCCGGCATGCCGCCCAGGGTTTCATCGTTCAACTGCCGACACAGCACACTGCAGAGACGGCTGTACTGGGCGGGCGTGGCGACATCGGTCAGGGCCTGATCGCGCAGGGGGTCGTGGGCAAAGCCCGCCCTCGCCAGCAGACGGTCCCGCGGCAGTCCGCTGGCCGCAATCGTAGCCAACAGACTGCGGGTCAGCGCTGCCGGCACCCGGGACAGCTGGGGCTCACTCGCGTCAGCGGAACTGTGGCGGCTCATTCGCTCCTCCTGCGTGATCTCTGGCATCGCAGTATAGTGCTGCGCCCTCCCCGACCAAAGCCCACTGTAATCGCGACCCGACAGTTTGTTGTACCGGCCGCGGATTTCGCTGTATTTGACAAGGCCGGTCGCGCTGCCCAATATGCCCGCATCAATTCAGCTTCTGGCGCCAGCATTGCCATGAACGATATCAGTCAGCTGAGCAAATGGAACAGGGATCTGTCGCGCGCCATTTCGGCGCTGGGCAGCGACCAGTTCTTCCCCTCGCTGATCGAGGCGATTCGCGGCCAGGTGCACATCGACTACCCCCAGATCTGGCTCTATCACCGGGATCTGCCGCCGCAGGTTCTCTATCACGAGATTCCGGCCCCGGCCGTCTCCTCCCAGGTGGACACCTACCTCGACGGCCCCTATCGCGAAGATCCATTCTACCAGGCCTCGATGAACCAGCCGCGGTCCAAGTTCTACCGCCTGTCCCGGATTACCGCCGGCAAGCTGCGCGAGTCGCAGTACTATCGGGACTACTACGCCGACACCGGGACTGTCGACGAGGCCATCTACCTGTCCCGGCTGCGTGCCGGCAACGTCATCAACCTGTGCATGATGCGCCTGCCGCAGCAGGGCGAGTTCAGCGAGCAGGAATACGAGACCCTGTACCTGCTGGCGGAGCCGGTCTCGGAGCTGATCAAGTCCCACAGTGAACACGACGACTTCGCGGTCACACACCTGATCCAGCCGGGCATCAATCACCAGATCGACCTGGCGTTCCGCACCTTTGGTGCGTCACTGCTGTCCCCGCGGGAGAAGGATGTACTGGAACTCATGCTCCGGGGCTATGGCACCGACACCTCGGCTGATCGCCTGGGCATTGCCCTGGAGACCGTGCGCCGACACCGCAAGAGCATTTACCGCAAGCTGGATGTGAGCTCCCAGACCGACCTGTTTTCCCTGTTCATCAATGCCCTGACCTGCCTCGGTGAGGCCGCCGGTGACGACCCCCTGCGGGTGTACATGGCGCCGGCCCGGTGAACACGGTGACACAAGCCCCGACCCTGCCCCGGTTGGGGCATTGAACCCCCGCGCCAAAATCCCGATAGTGCAGCCTTACTGGCCTGAATCACGGTGTCCGAATGTCCCTTGAAGCCGACTGGTTCTTGCGGGCCCACCCGGAAATCACCACCGTCGAGGCCCTGCTGCCCGACTGCAACGGCATCATGCGCGGCAAATGGCTGCCGCGGCACAAGCTTGCCAAGATTTTCGATGGTGAACTCAAGCTCCCCAAGACCGCCCTGAGCCTGGATATCTGGGGCCGGGATGTAGAGGAGCTGGTGTTCGCGTCCGGCGACGCCGACGGCATTTGCCGCCCGGTAGAGGGCTCCCTGCTGCCGACGCCCTGGTCCGCGGGCGGCCAGCACGGCCAGGTCATGTTGTCCATGTTCGACGCCGATGGCACGCCCTACATGGGCGATCCCCGCCACGTGCTCAAGCAGGTCGTTGCGCGCTTCCAGGATGCCGGCTGGACCCCGGTCGTGGCTGCCGAGCTCGAATTCAGCCTGGTGCGCTGGGACAACGTCGTGCCCATTCACACCTGCCCTTCCCCCGCCGGCAGCCAGCCGGTTGGCGGCAACATGTATGGGCTCGATGTGCTCAACCAGCACCAGCAGATGATGGAGGAACTGCGCGTCGCCTGCGAGCTCCAGGATCTGCCCTTCGACGGCGTGGTCAAGGAGTCGGCCCCCTCCCAGTACGAGATCAACATGCAGCACGTCCCCAGCCCGGTGCTGGCGGCCAAGCAGATATTGATGATGAAGCGGCTGATCAAGGGCGTCGCCCACAAGCACGGCCTGGTGGCGAGCTTCATGCCCAAGCCCTTCGAGGACGAGGCCGGCAACGGCATGCACGTCCATTGCAGTGTTCTGGACCAGCAGGGCAACAATGTTTTCGACGACGGCACCGAGCGCGGCACTCCCCTGCTGCACCAGGCCATCGCCGGCTGCCTGCAGCACATGGCTGACTCGATGATCATCTTCTCGCCCGGCTTCAACGGCTACCGCCGCTTCCAGCCCGGTACCCATGCCCCCACCTACCCGAGCTGGGGCTATGAGAACCGCACCGTGGCGGTGCGCGTGCCGGCCGGGTCCCACGCCGCCCGGCGGCTCGAACACCGGGTCGCCGGCGCCGACTGCAATCCCTACCTGCAGTTCGCCGTGGTCCTCGCCGCCATGCTCGACGGCATCGAGCAGCAGGCGTCGCCGGGCACCCCCACCAGGGGCGACGGCTATTCCCAGAAAACCGGTTCCCTGCCGGGGTACATGCACGAAGCCCTGGACCGGTTTCGCGGGTCCGAGTTCATCCGTGCTGCGCTGGGGGGCGAATTGCAGCGGATATTCACCCTCACCAAGGAACAGGAAGAATCCGAGTTCCGGCGCCGAATCTCCCTGCTCGAGTACCAGTCCTACCTCGAGCGCACCTGAGGAGGTGGGGCCGCCCAGGCCACGCAGATCCTGGCCCCGAGGGAACCAAAGCCGTCCCGCATGATCCAACGACGCTGGAAGCACTGCCACAAGCAGGACTTTTCGCCCCCAACAGGCTATCATGCAATCCTGCATATCCACCCCCAGAGCTTCACGTCCATATGCCTACCGCACCAGCCAAGCCGCCCCTGATTCCGGTCAATGTCGTCATTTTTGTCGGCTTTCCGCTCCTGGCCCTGATCCTTGTCCCCCTGTGGGGGGTCTATCACGGCTTCTCCACTGCCCAGTGGCTTTGGGCGCTGGTTTTGCTGTACCTGAATGGCCTCTCCATCACCGGCGGCTACCACCGCCTGTGGGCACACAATGCCTACGAGGCCCACCCGGCCCTGAAGTGGTTCTTCGCCCTCTGGGGCGCGGGCGCGCTGCAGAACAGTATCCTGATCTGGGCATCAGACCACCGCCGCCACCATCGCCATGTCGATGACAACGACCAGGATCCCTACTCCGCCGGTCGCGGCCTCTGGTTCAGCCACATGGGCTGGATGCTGCGCCACTACCCCAGTGGTGACAATGACTTCAGCAACGCCAGGGACCTGCAGCGCGACCCGGTGGTGATGTTCCAGCACCGCCACTATGTGGCCCTGACCACCTTCATGAACGTGGTGCCGGCCCTGCTGCTGGGCATGGCCCTGGGCGATGTGATTGGCACTCTGCTGGTCGTGGGCCTGCTGCGGCTGGTAGTGAACCACCACGTCACGTTTTTCATCAATTCACTCGCCCACTTCTGGGGTACCCGTCCCTACACCGAGGGCAACAGTGCCCGGGACAACGGTTTCCTGGCCTTCCTCACCTACGGCGAGGGCTACCACAACTACCACCACATCTTCCAGCAGGACTACCGCAACGGCATCCGCTGGTGGCAGTGGGACCCGACCAAGTGGATGATCGGCCTCTGTGCCCGCCTTGGCCTGGCCAGCAAGCTCAACAAGGTTCCGGATTTCAGGATCCAGCGCGCCATGGTGGACGCCCAGTTCGCCAGGGCCCGGCGGGAACTGGCGGAGCAGGCGGACAACGAGACCCTGCGGGACCTGCTGGAACGCGAGTACCAGCTGTTCACGGAATCGGTCAACCAGTGGCGGGCCCTGCAATCCGCGCGCTATGAGCGCAAGGTGGCCGAATTCGAGGACGCGCTGGAAGCCGGGCGCCTGCAGATGCTCGACAAGTGGGAGCGCGCCACCGTGCGCAACAAGCTGCGGGAACTGGAGTACGCACTGAAGAACCAGCGCAAGCGCCTGGGCATGCTGCTGCAGCAGCTGCAATCGCCGATGGAAGCGTCGGGAGCATGAGCAGACTCAGCTGATCCCGCCGCAAGCCGGGGGCGTAACAAGTATTCCGGAAAGGCAGCACTGACTGCCGACCACAGGAGAACGCGACATGGCTTCAACCATCTACGATTTCAGCTGCCAGACCCCGGCCGGCAAGAAGCAATCCCTCGAGGAATACCGCGGCAAGGTCCTGCTGGTGGTCAACACTGCCTCCAAGTGCGGCTTCACACCCCAGTTCGAAGGCCTGGAAAAGCTCTACGAGCAGTTCCGCGACCGCGGCTTTGCGATCCTGGGCTTCCCCTGCAACCAGTTCGGCAAGCAGGATCCGGGCAGCAATGACGAGATCATGGAATTCTGCCAGCTCAACTATGGCGTCAGCTTCCCCATGTTCGGCAAGATCAATGTCAATGGCGGCAACGCCGACCCGCTGTTCAAACACCTGAAGAAAGCCGCACCGGGGACCCTGGGATCACAGGGCATCAAGTGGAACTTCACCAAGTTCCTGATCGACAGCGACGGCAATGTGGTAAAGCGCTATGCGCCCACCACCAGGCCCGAGGATATCGCCAGCGATATCGAGCCCCTGCTGCCCTGACCCGCCCTCCGGGTCAGTGCTCGCGGGTGGCCCGGAATTCAATCTCGGGCCAGCGCTCTTCCATCAACGCGAGGTTGACCCGGGTAGGCGCCAGGTAGGCCAGGTGACCACCACCGTCAATTGACAGCTGATCGGCCGCCTTCTTGCGAAACTCTTCCAGCTTGCGGGCATCGCTGCAGTGGACCCAGCGTGCGGTGTAGACATTGACCGGCTCATACATCGCCTCGACCTTGTATTCATCCGCCAGGCGGTAGACCACTACATCGAACTGCAGCTGGCCAACAGCGCCGACAATCAGGTCGGCATTGTTCAGGGGCGCGAATACCTGGGTAGAGCCCTCCTCCGACAACTGCTGCAGGCCCTTTTGCAGCTGCTTGGATTTCATCGGGTCGCGCAGGCGGATGCGGCGAAACAGTTCGGGCGCGAAGTGGGGTATCCCGGTAAAGTTGAGATCTTCCCCGGCGGTAAAGGTATCGCCGATCTGAATGGTGCCGTGATTGTGCAGGCCGATGATGTCGCCGGCTACTGCCTCCTCCACCAACACCCGCTCCCCGGCCTTGAAGGTGACCGCATCGGCGATCCGCACCTCCTTGCCGATGCGCACATGACGCATCTTCATGCCCTTGTCGTAGCGGCCGGAACACAGGCGCAGGAAGGCAATCCGGTCCCGGTGCCGGGGGTCCATATTGGCCTGGATCTTGAAAACGAAACCGCTGAACTGTGGTTCCCCGGCACTGACCTCGCGCTCCTTTGCCTCCCGGCCCAGGGGCGGCGGCGCCCACTCGACAAAGTCATCGAGCATCTCGCGGACGCCAAAGTTGCCCAGTGCGGTACCGAAGAACACCGGGCTCAGCTTGCCGGCCAGGAATGCCTCGGCGTCGAAGGGGTGGCTGGCACCCCGCACCAGGTCGATCTCATCGACAAAGTCCGGGTACTCGTCGCCCAGCAGTTCCCGCGCCGCATCGCTGTCCAGGCCCTCGATACGCCGGTCATCCGGCAGCACGCTGCCCTGCCCCGGGGTATAGAGGTGGATCACGTCGGTATAGAGGTTGTAGACACCCTTGAAATCGCGGCCCATGCCGACAGGCCAGTTGATCGGCGCGCCCGCGATCGCCAGCACCTGTTCGATCTCATCCAGCAACTCGATCGGGTCGCGAATGTCCCGATCCATTTTATTGACGAAGCTGAAGATCGGCGTATCGCGCAGGCGGCACACGTTCATCAACTTGATGGTGCGGTCCTCCACACCCTTGGCGCCGTCAATGACCATCAACGCCGAGTCCACGGCGGTCAGCGTGCGGTAGGTATCCTCGGAAAAATCCTCGTGCCCGGGCGTGTCCAGCAGGTTGACGGTGCGGCCGTGGTAGGGGAACTGCATGACCGAGGAGGTCACGGAAATGCCGCGCTCCTGCTCCATGCTCATCCAGTCGGAGGTGGCATGGGGCCCGCGCTTGCCCTTGACACTGCCCGCCACCTGGATCGCACTGCCCAGCAACAGCAGTTTCTCGGTAATAGTGGTCTTGCCCGCATCCGGGTGGGAGATAATGGCGAACGTGCGGCGCGCGGCAATGGCCTGGCTCAGCTCTGGCATGATGCAACCTGCTGGAAAAAGCGGGGATTATACGCGCTTTGCGGCCTCAAGGCAGTGTCCGGGCAGGGAACCCGGAGGTAGCGATGGAGTCAACTGCTGGAGCGACAAACGCTCCCGGGGAATTTGGCGTATAATTTCGCGCCCGAGTCATCGGGAACCTCCCTCTCGACGTAAGGAAGTCATGAAAAAACTCCTGATACCGGCGCTTGCCATTGCCGTGATTGCATTGGTCCTGTGGCCCCGATTGATGCCCTCCACCACCGACGGGGGCACCGCGGTCGCCCGCCCGGGGGGCGGCGCAGCAGCGGTTCGCACCCAGCGTCTTGAGCCGGAGACCTTCGAGAGCCGCATGACGTTCAACGGTACCCTGATGGCCGACCAGTCCATCGACATTCGCAGCGAACTGCGCGGCAAGGTCGAGCAAATCCACTTTACCGACAGTCAGGATGTACAGGAAGGCGACCTCATCGTAGTGATCGAGTCCGGCGAGGTCGAAGCCGAGCTGCGCTCCCTGCGGGAACAGCTGGCCCTCGCCAGCACCCAGGCCGAACGCCTGCAGAACCTGTTCAAGAGTGGCTCGGTGACCGCCAGCGAACGCGATGACGCCGTGAGCCGACGCGAAGTACTGCGCGCGGAAGTCGAGCGGCTGCAGGTGCGACTGGCCAAGACCCGGATCACTGCGCCATTCGACGGCACCCTGGGACTGCGCCACATCAGCACCGGCGACCTGATCGAGGCGGACACCCTTATCACCACCCTGCAGACGGTCTCTGACCTGACGGTCGATTTCAGCGTGCCCGAGCGCTTCCTGCGCCTGGTACAGCCGCAGACCGAGCTGTCCCTGAAGGTTGCCGGCCACGAGCAACCCTTTACCGCCACTGTTCGCGCCATCGACCCGCGCGTTGACATCGCCACCCGCACCCTGACCGTACGCGCCGACGTCGACAACACGGAGCGCAAACTGCTTCCCGGCAACTATGCCCGGGTGGAACTGGTGAGCCGCAACGATGCGGCCCTGGTGGTACCCAGCGTGGCTGTACTGCAAAGCCTGGACGCGGTCTCCGTGTTTACCGTGGAGGACGGGATTGCTGTGCGCCACACCGTGCAAACCGGCCACCGTGACGAAACCCGGGTGGAAATCCTGCAGGGCCTGGAGCCGGGTGCGGAGATCATCACCTCGGGCATCCAGTCGGTGCGCGATGGCCAGCGAGTGAACATCCAGCGCCGCCTGGACCTCGGCTGATGCGTCTGCATGAACTGAGCATCCAGCGCCCGGTGCTGGCGGTGGTGATGTCCATCGTCATCATCGTTTTCGGCCTCATTGGCCTCGGCGAATTGGGTGTGCGCGAGTTCCCCATGGCCCAGCGCCCCATCATCTCGGTGCAGGCTGCCTATCCGGGCGCCAATGCCAGCGTGGTGGAAAGCCAGATCACCGAAGCACTGGAGGAAGAGCTCAACACCGTTTCCGGGATCCGCACCATGACCTCGATCAGTCGCGAGGGCCTGAGCACGGTGACCACGGAATTCAACCTTGGCGATGACCTGGATACCGCCGCCAACGACATCCGCGACCGGGTGGGTTCCGCCCTGCGCCGGCTGCCGAACGACGCCGAGGCGCCCACCGTTACCAAGGCCGATGCCGACGGCGACCCCATTATTTTCCTGAGCGTGCGCAGCCAACAGCGCAGCCTGCTGGAACTCAGCGCGCTGGCGGACGATCTGTTCAAGACCCGCTTTGAAACCATCTCCGGGGTGGGTCAGGTCGACATCTGGGGTTACAAGGAATACTCCATGCGCCTGTGGCTGGACCCGGACGCGCTGGCGGCCCATGGACTCACCGCCATCGATGTACGCGAGGCGCTGCAGGCCGCCAACGTCGAGCTACCCACCGGACGTCTCGAAGGCGACAGCATCGACCTCAATATCCGCACCCTGAGCCGGTTGGGAGACGATCCGGAAGAGTTCGAGAACCGGATCATCAAGCGCAACGGCGACCGTGTGGTGCGGCTGCGCGATGTGGGTCGCGCGGAACTGGGGGCACTCAACGAACGCACGGTGCTGCGCCGGGACGGCATTACCAACGTCGGGGTGGTATTGCGGCCCCAGAGCGGCGCCAATGAAATTGCCATTGCCGACGAGTTCTACCGGCGCCTGGCCATTATCGAGCGCGACCTGCCGGCGGATGTGGACCTGGCGATTGGCTTTGACAACACCACCTTCATTCGCGCCAGTATCAAGGAAGTTATCCAGACGCTGGTGATCGCCCTGCTGCTGGTCTGCGCCACAATCTTCACTTTCCTGCGGGAGTGGCGCACCACCATCATCCCCATCATCACTATTCCCATCGCCCTGATCGGCACTTTTTTCGTGCTTTACCTGGCCGGGTTCTCGATCAATGTGCTGACACTGCTGGGCATGGTGCTGGCCATCGGCCTGGTGGTGGACGACGCCATCGTGGTGGTGGAGAACATCTACAAACGCATCGAGAGGGGGCAGACCCCTGCGGTGGCCGGCGCCGAGGGTGTACGCGAGATTTTCTTCGCGGTAATCGCGACCACACTGGCACTGACGGTGGTATTCGCGCCGCTGATATTCCTCGGCGGCCTCACCGGGGTCCTGTTTCGTGAGTTCGGGGTTACCCTCGCCGCGGCGGTGATCATCTCGTCCTTCGTGGCCCTGACCCTGGCACCCATGCTCTGCACCCGCTTTCTCAAGAACCGGGCCCGCCACCCGGCCCTGTACCGGGCTACAGAGCCGTTTTTCGACGGCCTCGCCGATCGCTACCGCGACTCGCTGCGCACGTTCCTGAGCCATCGCAGCTGGGCGCCGCTGATCCTGCTGGTTTGCGTGGGCCTGGTGGTCACCCTGTATCGCAGCCTGCCCCAGGAGCTGGCACCGCTGGAAGACCGCAGCCAACTGTTTGTGTCCGCACGGGGCCCGGAGGGCGCCGGTTTCGACTACATGTTCGACGCCATGACCCGCTTCGACGACGTGGTCAGGGACAGCGTCGGCGATGATGTCAAAACACGCCTCACGGTCACCTCACCCGGCTTTGGCGCCTCGACTACCGTCAACAGCGGCTTCTCGCGTGTGGTGCTGAAGGACCCGGCCGAGCGCGAACACACCCAGGCCGAGGTCGCTTCCATCCTGACCGCCGCACTGGCGGGCTTTCCCGACCTGCAGGCCTTCGTGCGCCAGTTCGAGACCATCAATGTGGGCGGTCGCGGACTGCCGGTCCAGTTCGTGGTGCAGAATACGGATATCGACAAGGTCAGGGAGGTTATTCCCCGTTTCATGGAGCGGGCCCAGCAGCATCCCGCTTTCAGCTACGTCGACGTGAACCTCAAGTTCAACCAGCCGGAACTGGTGCTCGATATCGACCGCGACCGCGCCGAGGCGCTCGGCGTCAGTACCCGGGACATCGCCGACATCGTCCAGGCATCCTTCAGCGGCCAGCGCTTCGGCTACTTTCTCAAGGACGGCCAGCAGTACGAGATCATTGGCCAGATGGTGCGCAGCGGACGGGACGACCCCACCGACCTGTCGCGCCTGTCGGTGCGCGCCGCCAACGGCGCCATGGTACCTCTGCAGAACCTGGTGACCGTGCGCGAACAGAGCTCGGCACCGGTGCTGTACCGCTTCAACCGCTTCACTGCGGCAACATTCTCCGCCAATCTGGCCGATGGCGTCACCCTCGGGGCAGGTATCGAAGCAATGCGCGAAGTTGCGGCGGCCGTACTCGATGACAGCTACAGTACCGAACTGGCCGGGCAGTCGCGCGAGTTCGACGAAACCGGCAGCAGCCTGGTGTTTGTTTTCGTACTCGCCCTGCTGTTGATCTACCTGGTGCTGGCCGCCCAGTTCGAGAGCTTCCGCGACCCGCTGGCGATCATGCTGACCGTGCCGATGGCTATTACCGGTGGCCTGATCAGCCTGTGGTACTTCGGCCAGACGCTCAACATCTTCTCCCAGATCGGCCTGATCATGCTGATTGGCCTGGTGACCAAGAACGGCATCCTGATCGTGGAGTTTGCCAACCAGCGCCGGGAGGCCGGCCTCAGCATCGCCGATGCTGTCGAGGAGGCAGCGGCGGCGCGTTTCCGGCCCATTCTCATGACCACCCTGTCGACCGTACTGGGCACGCTGCCCATTGCCCTGGCGCTGGGCGCCGGCTCCCAGAGCCGGGTGCCACTGGGCCTCGCGGTGATTGGCGGCATGTTGCTGGGATCATTCCTGTCACTGTACGTGGTGCCCGCCGCCTACAGGCTGCTGGCAAGCCGCTCGGTCAGGGGCGAGGCAACCATGGCAGCGGACACGGCCCCCGGTAGCGCCTCCGGTTGAGTTTGTCGCCGGCAGGCCCTAGACTGCTGTGAAGCCGTTTTTTCGTGTATCCACAGGAGCGCGGCCAGATAACTCCATGCCTGCCGACCCACAAGCACAACCCGTTCGCCAATGGGTTGCCACAGTTTTCGCCGGCAATCCCGGTTCGGGACGTCCCCTCGCCCGGGGCAATACTGCCATGGTCGCGCAGCTTTCCGGGAACGAGATCGACGCTCCGGCACGCCTGCAGAGGCGGGCGCGCCAGGCTGCCGCCGGGACCAGTTGTTTCTTTGCCGGCTCCGGCTGCTCCACTCGCTTTCCTGTCCATTGCTTCAATCGCACTCAGGCGATCCAGTGCTGTGGCCACGGCATGTATGCCGTTGCGGGCATTCTCCGCGATCAGGTTGCAGCCGGAACGCGTCGCGTTGCACTGCGCACCGGCACTGGTGACATCACGGCAGAATTCGCCGGACAGGACGTTGTCATCGGCATGCCGCTGCTGGGCTGCAGGCCATCAGCTGTACCGTCCTGGGCGGCAGCGGCAGCAGGCATTGCCCCGCTTGCGGTTGCCCATGCAGGTGGCGAAGACGGTTATGCCCTCTGGGTTTACGCTTCAGTCGATCAGGTCATCAATCTGCAGCCGGCAGGAGAAGTCATGATTGCGAATACAGGTCGAGCCATTATTGCCAGCAGTTGGGATACAACAGCCTGTTCAGGCTTTGTCCTGCGTTATTTCGCGCCACAGTATGGCGTGGCTGAAGATCCGGTGACAGGATCGGCGATGCGGATTGCCGCGGACTACTGGCGTCAGCACAGCGGCAATCATGCGTTTCAGGTTTGGCAGTGCTCGGCAACCGGGGGCATCGCCCAGCTGAGCCTTGATCAGCAGTATTGCTGGCTCAGGGGCTCACATCAGGCCACGTCCTTGCCGGTGGTTGCATGACAGTGAATAGTCAGTTGCTGGAGCAATACAGGGCTGTACGTCAAGCGTCGGAGCAATTCTGCGCGCCTCTGGCCATTGAAGATTTCGGCCTGCAGGCGGCCGCTGAAACCAGCCCGCCGAAGTGGCATCTCGCCCATACCAGCTGGTTTTTTGAAACCTTTCTCCTGAGTGTCTTCCTGCCTGGCTACCGGGCACCCTGGCCGGACTACACTTACCTGTTCAACTCCTACTACAACGGTATCGGTGAGCAATTTCCCCGCCCGCAGCGCGGACTGTTGTCCCGGCCCACCCTGGAGCAGGTCTATGCCTACCGTCGCTGGGTGGACGCACAGATGCTTGAGCTGTTGTCTGCCGGGGAACTGGCAAACCACAGGCAGGTGCTAGAGCGTACCCGCCTGGGAATTCAGCATGAGCAACAACACCAGGAGTTGTTTTTCACTGACCTCAAATACAGTTTTTCCTGCAATCCGATGAATCCGGTTTACCGGATTTGCGAGGAACCGGAGTATCGTGCCGACGAAGCTCCGCTGCCGTGGGACTGGCAGGAATTTGCCGGCGGTGAATCCGCTGTCGGCCATCGGGGCGACGGCTTTTGTTTCGATAACGAACTGCCGCTGCATCGGGTGCTGTTGCAGCCATTCAGGCTGGCAACCCGGCCCGTGACCAATGCCGAGTATCTGGCATTCGTCGAAGCGGGAGCCTACCAGCAGCCAGAATGGTGGCTGGCGGACGGCTGGGCAGAGCTGCAGCAACAGCGCTGGTGCGCGCCCCTGTACTGGCGGCAGCAGGATGGTGCATGGTTCGAATATACACTGCATGGCCTGCAACCATTGCGCATGCATTCTCCGGTGGTCCATGTCAGCGCCTACGAGGCGGACGCCTTCGCCCGCTGGTCGGGTTGTCGCCTGCCTTCCGAGGCCGAATGGGAACATGCCGCCGGAGCCTGTCCGGTCACAGGGCAGTTTGTCGAGACGGGTATCTGTCACCCAATTGCCGTGAGCAGGAATTCCGGCCTGCAGGGGATGTTCGGCTCGGTATGGGAGTGGACATCCAGCAGTTATGCGCCCTATCCGGGATTTTCAGCTGCCGAAGGTGCCGTTGGCGAATACAACGGGAAGTTCATGTGCAACCAACTGGTGTTGCGCGGAGGCTCCTGCGTCAGCAGTCAATCGCATCTGCGCAGCAGTTATCGCAATTTCTTTTACCCCCGTGATCGCTGGCAATTCAGCGGGATCCGACTGGCGAAAAACGCGGCAGGGATGGCAGCATGAATCATCCACAGGCAGCGACTGACGATCGTTCCGGGGAACGCGTTTACCGGGAGTTGATGGCGGGGCTGCAATCCGGGCAGAAGACCATCAACCCGAAATATTTTTATGATGAAGCGGGTTCCGCCCTCTTCGATCAGATTACATCGCTGCCGGAGTATTACCCAACGCGCACCGAAACAGCCATACTGAAATACCATGCCGAGGCAATCGCCATGCGCGTGGGCAGGCAACGGGTCGTTATCGAGCCGGGGGCCGGCAGTTGTGAAAAAGTTCGTTACCTCATTCCTGCCCTGCAACCAAGCTGCTATGTTCCCGTGGACATCTCCACCGATTACCTTGCCGAGGCAGCTGCCGGCCTCAACGAGTCCTTTCCGGAACTGCAGGTTGAACCGGTTGCTGCAGACTTTTCCCGGACAATATCCCTGCCCGGATCTGTTGACTGTGAAGCGGCGGTAATTTTCTATCCGGGCTCAACCATTGGCAATTTTGAACCCGCTGACGCCGTGAATTTCCTGCGAAGAATGCGCAGTCTGGTCGGCAGTCAGGGGTTGATTCTGGTCGGGGTAGACTTGCATAAAGACAGCGCAGTCCTGACGGCGGCCTATAATGACACCGCCGGCGTCACGGCAGCATTCAACCGCAATATACTACTTCACCTGAACAGGTTGCTCGGCGCAGATTTCAGGCCCGATCTTTTCCAGCATCACGCTTTTTACAATGAACAGAAACGGCGGATCGAAATGCATCTGGTCAGTGCCGTCAGACAGATTGTGAACTGCGGCGATGTGCCGCTGCAATTTGCAGAGGGCGAAACAATTCACACCGAAAACTCCTACAAATATTCCCTGCAGGACTTTTCATCGCTGGTCGAGAAGGCCGGCCTCAAGCTGGAGCAAAGCTGGACAGACAGGAAAAACCTGTTCAGCGTCAACCTGCTCAGCGCAGCCGGCTGCCACCGCTGACAGCGCCCGCCGGGAGCTACCGGTACAACCGCTCCTCATAGGCGCGCGCCACCTCGGCCCAGCCAAAACGGGCGGCGGCGGCTTCCCTGCAGACACGCTGCCACGCTGCAGGATCGTCTGCGCGCAGGGCCAGCACCTGGTCGAAGCGCTGCAACAGATGCTGTGCCTGTTCAGCCTCGTTATCGCCGCTGAAAGCAAAACCGTTGACCTCATCGCGAACGGTATCCGCAAGCCCCCCAACGGCGTGTACCAGACAGGGCTGACCGGCGCGCATGGCCAGCATCTGGCTGATACCGCAGGGTTCGAATGAGCTGGGCATGAGAAACAGGTCACCGCCGGCATACAGCTGTTCCGACAGGGGTTCCGAGAAACCGCACAGAAACACGAAATTATCCGCGCGCGCACAGATTGCGCTGAAAAAGGCCTCCAGGGTCGGGTCACCACTGCCCAGCATCAGCAACAGGCCGCGGCGCCCGAGCCGTTGCAGCAGATGCTCCAGGACGCTGCGGCCGTCGCTACAGGGCAGGCACAACAGGCGGACTTTCTGCTCTGTCAGGCGCCCCACTGACGTCACCAGCGTAGCCGGACGCTTGCGCCGGCGCCAGCGCTCCAGCTTGCCAGCTGCCTGTACCGCGCTGTCCGCATGCGGGCCCTGCCGCCAGCGCTTCAACTCGGCGCGAATTGTTGCCAGCAGCGCAGCAAACTCAACCGGTCCCGAACCTGGTTGCGGATACTCGCAGCCATTCAGAATTCCCTGCAGGCGTCCCTCGCGGTGAGCCTGCTGCAGATCGCCCGCCAGCCCCTCTCCGGCCTCGGCCTGGATTTCGCGGGCGTAGGTAGGCGACACCGCGTGCACCTTGCGGCACAGGCGTATCCCGGCGCGCATGGGATTGAAGCAGTCCGGGTAGCGCGGGTCACCGATGGAGGCGTAGTCGTAACGCAAACGGGGAAACCAGGCCTCCAGGGCCGATTCATCGTCACGCAGGGGGCGGATTCCCTGCAGTGCCAGATTGTGGATGGTATAGACGAAGCTGAGCTCGTCCAGGGCTGCAAACCCCGGTTCGAAGCGCGCCAGCACGGGCACCAGGGCGGTATGCCAATCGTGCAGGTGCACCCGGTCCGGCCACGGCAGCGCCCCGTCCCGCAGAGCCGTGGCAACTGCGGCGCAGAACAGGGCAAATTTGGAAGCATCGGTTGCGAAAGGACGTTCCGGGCCATCATCGCAATAGATCCGCCCCGGTCCGCAGGGCGCCAGCAGGGGATGCTCGAGCACCTGGCAGCGCACCCCGGGGTGGGCGGGATCGGCTGGCAGCGACCACAGTGCGACGCGCTCACTGCCACTGCGAAAGGCCACCTCAAGCACAGCATCCAGGGTGGCGCCAGGCAGATGCGAGAACTGCTGGTAGCCGGGCACCAGCACCGAGACCGCGTGCCCCCGCGCCGCCAGGGCACGGGGCACGTCGCGGATCACATCGCCCATGCCGCCAACCTTGCCGCCCGGCAGCGCGCCATTCTCGGCGGCAACCAGCAACAGCTTGAGCGGCCTGTGTTCCGATACTGCCACGCTCAGGTAATGACGTCGGGCTGCTTGCGGCCGAGTTGGCGGCTGATGCCAGCCAGCTCGTCTGCGGCTGTGATCAGCGTGGCCAGGGCTCGCTGCGGCGCCAGTTCCAGCAACGCCGGATCGCGCTGATAGCTGTCATAGTAGACCCGCAGGGTGGCGCCGGCGGTGCCGGTACCCGAGAGCCGGTAGACGATCCGCGAACCGTCCGTAAACAGGATGCGCAGCCCCTGGCCGCTACTGACACTGCCGTCGACGGGGTCCGTATAGGAGAAGTCATCAGCCGCGGCAACGGTGTGGCCCTCCAGGCTGGTGCCTGCAAGAGCGGGCAGCCTTGCGCGCAGTGTGTCCATCAATGCTGTAGCCTTGTCTTCGGCCACCGCCTCGTAGTCATGGCGGCTGAAATAGTCGCGTCCGTAGCGCTGCCAGTGCTCGCGCAAAATGGTGCGGGCGGGCTTGCTCAGCGCCGCGATCAGGTTCAACCAGAACAGCACCGCCCAGAGGCCGTCCTTCTCGCGAACGTGGCTGGAGCCGGTGCCAAAGCTTTCCTCGCCACACAGCGTAATCCTGCCGGCATCCATCAGGTTGCCAAAAAACTTCCAGCCGGTGGGTGTTTCGAAACAGGGAATGTCCAGCTCCGCCGCGACCCGGTCCGCGGCGCGACTGGTCGGCATCGAGCGGGCAATGCCCGCGAGGCCCCCGGCGTAGGCCGGGATCACGCTGGCGTTGGCTGCCAGTATGGCCAGCGAGTCACAGGGGTTGATGAACAGGCCGCTGCCCAGCACCATGTTGCGGTCGCCATCACCATCGGAGGCCGCGCCAAAGGCCAGCGGCTCATCCCCGTTCATCCGCGCCACCAGCTCCCCGGCATGGGCGAGGTTGGGGTCCGGATGACCCCCGCCGAAGTCCTCCAGCGGTACCGCATTGATCACGGTTCCGGCGGGGGCACCGAGGCGCCGCTCGAGGATTTCCAGCGCATAGGGGCCAGTGATGGCGTGCATGGCATCGAAGCACATGTGGAAGCGCCGGTGCCCGAGCAGGGAGGCAATCTTCGGGAAGTCAAACAGCGACGCCATCAGGTCGGCGTAGTCCGCCACCGGGTCAATGACCTCGATCGTGGTGCCACCCAGAGTCACGGTACCGGGCCGATCCAGATCGATGTCCGCCGTCTCCAGGGTCAGATAGTGGTCGATGCACTGGCTGGCGGCGAAAATGGCCGCCGTGACCGACTCCGGGGCCGGTCCGCCGTTGGCACCGTTGAACTTGATGCCGAAATCACCCTCCGGCCCACCGGGGTTGTGGCTGGCCGACAGCACGATGCCGCCATCGAGACCGTACTTGCGGATGATGCAGGAGGCCGCCGGGGTCGACAGCAGAGCCCCCTGTCCCACCAGCACACGGCTGCAACCGTTGGCCGCCGCCATGCGCAGGATGACCTGGGCGGCGTGGCGGTTGTAGTAGCGACCGTCACCGCCCAGCACCAGGGACCTGCCCCGGCAATCGCCAAGGGCATTGAAAATCGACTGGACAAAGTTCTCCAGGTAATGGGGCCGGCTGAATTCGGCCACGGTCTTGCGCAGGCCCGAGGTGCCCGGCTTCTGCCCGGCCAGGGGCCGGGTATCAATCCTCACTACTGACATTCATGATCCTTGCAAAAATGATATCAGGCGTAGCCCTCGGGCTGGCCCAGCATGCCGCGGGTGACCAGCACCACGCCGCTGTCGGTGACCCGCAGGCCATTGCCACGATCCCGGTCGGCATCATGCCCAATAACCATGCCCTTGGGAATCACGCAGCCGCGATCGATGATGGCATTGCGCATCCGCACATTCCGCCCTACCTCCACCTGCGGCAGGATGACCGACTTGTCGATGGTCGAATAGGAGTTGACCCGGACATTGGAGAACAGCACCGAGTTGCTGACCTGGCTCCCGGAGACAATACAGCCACCGGACACCATGGAATCGACGGCACTGCCGCGGCGGTCGTCGCGGTTGAAGACAAACTTGGCCGGCGGCAATTGCTCCTGGTAGGTCCACAGCGGCCAGTCCTTCTCGTACAGGCTCAACATCGGCGAGGTGCCGATCAACTCCATGTTGGCCATCCAGAAGGAGTCCAGGGTGCCGACATCGCGCCAGTAGGCCTTGCCACCGGTCTCGGGGTCGCGGAAGGGATAGGCGTGCAAATGGAAATTCTGCAGCAGTTCGGGAATGATGTCATTGCCGAAATCGTGGGAGGACTGCAGGTTCGCGGCATCCTTGATCAGGCGCTCGAAGAGAAAATCGGTGTTGAAGATATAGTTGCCCATGGAGGCCAGGGTGAGGCCCGGCTTGCCGGGGATCTCCGCCGGGTGAGCGGGCTTTTCCTGAAACGCGGTTACCCGGTTTTCCGAGTCCACCTGCATGACGCCGAAGGTCTTGGCGGCCTCCGCCACCGGCACTTCCAGGCAGCACACGGTCATCTCCGCGCCGGACTCGACATGCGCGACCAGCATCGGTCCGTAGTCCATCTTGTAGACATGATCACCGGAGAGGATCATCACATACTTGGGCATTTCCGCGCGGATGATATCCAGGTTCTGGTAGATCGCATCCGCCGTGCCCTGGTACCAGTCCTCGGAATAGCGCTGGGAAGCGGGCAGTATCTCCACATACTCACCCAGCTCTTTCTTGAAGTGGCTCCAGCCCCGCACCAGGTGCCGCACCAGGGAGTGGGCCTTGTACTGGGTCAGCACGCCGATGCGACGGATCCCGGAATTGACACAGTTGGACAGGGGAAAGTCGATGATGCGGTACTTGCCACCAAAATACAGCGCCGGCTTGGCGCGCCAGTTGGTCAGTTCGTACAGCCGCGAACCGCGCCCGCCCGCGAGCACCAGCGCCATGGTATCCCGGGTAAGGCGGCTGACATAGCGGGGGTTCTGGTCTTCTTCCATGGGCTCTCTCCTTCAACAGTAACGACCGCAGGCGGAAGCTGATCACCACACGGGGCGGTCGGCAAACCATATCTCATCGGCATACTCGCTGATAGTGCGGTCGCTGGAAAAGCGGCCGCTGCACGCGGTATTGAGGATACTCTTGCGCGCCCACAGCCCGGCGTCGCGGTAGCAGTCATCCACCCGCTGCTGGGCATCCACGTAGCTGCGGAAGTCCGCCGCAATCATCCAGGGGTCGCTGCCACTGCGAATCGCCGCTACCACCGGGTCGAAAATGCCGAACTCCAGCAGGTTGAAGTGGCCGGAGTCGAGCAGCCGCATGACCCTGGCCAGGTCCTCGTCGGCGGCGATCACAGACGCCGGATCATAGCCCTGGCGCCTGGCCTCCACCTCCTCCGCGGTCAGGCCGAACAGGAAGAAATTGTCTTCTCCCACCGCCTCCCGTATTTCGATGTTGGCGCCGTCCAGGGTGCCGATGGTAATCGCGCCGTTCATCATGAACTTCATGTTGCCGGTGCCCGAAGCCTCCTTGCCCGCAGTGGAGATCTGTTCCGACAAGTCGGTACCCGCACAGATCACCTCCATCGCCGTCACCCGATAGTCCGGCAGGAATGCGACCCGCAACCAGTCCTGCAGCCGCGGATCGCGGTTCACCACCGTGGCGACATTGTTGATCAGCTTGATGATCAGCTTGGCCATGGTGTAGCCGGGCGCGGCCTTGCCGCCAAACAGTACGCAGCGCGGCTGGATATTGGCGGTATCACCGTCGATGATACGGGCGTAGAGGTGGATCACGTGCAGGATGTTGAGCAGCTGCCGCTTGTATTCATGGATACGCTTGACCTGCACATCGAACAGCATATCGGGCGCAAATGACACCTTGCAGCGCTCCTGTACCAGGCGCGCCAGGGCCGCCTTGTTGTCGTGCCGGATCGCCATGAAGCGCTCGGCAAAACTGCTGTCCGCGGCCAGCGGCGCCAGCGCCTGCAACTGCTCGAGATCAGTCACCCAGGCCGGGCCCAGGGTTTCATTGAGCAACGCCGCGAGACCCGGGTTGCACTGCGCAAGCCAGCGCCGGGGCGTCACCCCGTTGGTCTTGTTGTTGAATTTCTGCGGCATCAGCTCGTGGAAATCGCGGAACAGGCCTTCCGTCAGCAACCGGGTGTGGAGGGCCGCGACCCCATTGACCGAATGGCTGCCGACAATGCCGAGGTAAGCCATGCGCAACATCGGCTCCGGCCCCTCCTCTACCAGCGACATCCGTGCCTGCCGCTCGTTGTCGCCGGGCCACTGGTCGGCGACCCGCGACAGAAAGCGGGCATTGATCTCGTAGATAATCTCCAGCAGTCGCGGAAACAGCTCCCCGAACAGGCTCACCGACCATTTTTCCAGCGCCTCCGGCAGCAGGGTGTGGTTGGTATAGGCCATGGTGCCATTGGTAATGACCCAGGCTTCGTTCCACTCCAGGCAGTGCTCGTCCAGCAGCAGGCGCATCAGCTCGGCAATGGCAATGGTGGGGTGGGTATCATTGAGCTGGAAGCCATTGCCCCCGGCGAAGCCGCTGAAATCCTCGCCGTGGGCAGCAACCCAGCGCGCCAGCACATCCTGCAGGCTGGCGGACGCCAGGAAATACTGCTGTCGCAGCCGCAGCACCTTGCCCTGTTCGCTGGCATCGTTCGGGTACAGCACCATGGTAATCTGCTCCGCCTCGTTCTTGGCGGCGACGGCGTCGGTGTAGCTGCCGGCATTGAATTCGTTTAAATCGAACTCGTCCGTGGCCTCGGCTTTCCACAGACGCAGGGTATTCACCATGCCGTTGCGGTAACCGGGGACGGGGATATCGTAGGGCACTGCCAGTACATCGCGGGTATCCACCCAGCGCACCCGCCGGGCGCCATCCGAGTCACGGTAGTGTTCACTGCGACCGAAAAAACGGATACGCCGGGTGGCCTCCGGGCACTCGATTTCCCAGGGGTTGCCGTAGCGCAGCCAGCGATCGGGGTACTCCACCTGATAGCCGTTTTCAATCCGCTGGTGGAACATCCCGTACTGGTAGCGTATGCCGTAGCCGGTGACCGGCAGCTGCAGGGTGGCGCAGCTATCCAGGAAGCAGGCGGCCAGGCGTCCGAGGCCGCCGTTGCCGAGACCGGCATCAAGCTCCTCTTGCTCCAGCTGTTCCAGGTCGCGGGCCCAGGACTGCAGGGCCGCCTGCACCGGCTCCTCCAGGTCCAGGTTGAGCAAGGCATTGCCCAGGGTCCTGCCCATGAGAAATTCCAGCGACAGGTAGTTGATGGTCTTGCAGCCCTGCTCGCGACAACGCTCGCGGGTGTCCTGCCAACGGGCCACCAACCGGTCGCGCACAGTGAGCGCGAGGGCCTGGTAGAGGTGGAAGTTGGTGTTGGCACCGGTATCTTCGCGCCCCAGGGTCAGGCTGTAGTGGCGCTGCAGGTCTTCTTCCAGGGTGGTGGCCTTGAGGGCGCGAGCCAGCTTCTGGTTCATGGGCAGTGTCGCTCCGTGAGCTTCATGGTGACAGGGGGTCCGGCACAGGGGCTGTGTCGATCGTGCAATTGGTCAGGATCTGTAGCGAACATGGTGCCAGCATCACGGTCACAGGTGCCAACAGGCAGGGCGCCTCGGCCCCGCTTACCGCGTCGGGATCGGCGGTATCCACTACCAGGCGCCAGCCCGATGTGGCGATCGCCGGCAGGTTGAAACTGTGTTCCTCGCGGGCGGCATTGAAGATCACCAACAGGCAGCGGGATTCGCCGGTGTCGTCATCGGGTTTCTCCGTCAGCAGGTAGCCCAGCAGCTGGTTGCGATGCTCGTGCCAGTGTTCATCCCGCATCAGGCGGCCATCTCCGTTCAGCCACTGGATGCCGTCGTCGTGGGGATCACTGGGACGGTGCCGATATTCGAACGCCTGCAACACCGGGAACCGCTGACGCAAATCCAGCAGCTTGCGGGTGAACGCCACCAGCTCCGCCGCGGAGCGGTCGCTGTCATCCCAGTTCATCCAGTTGAGTTCGTTGTCCTGGCAGTAGGCGTTGTTGTTGCCCTGCTGGCTGCGGCCTCGCTCATCGCCCGCCAGCAACATGGGCACCCCCTGCGATACCGCCAGGGTAGCGAGGAAGTTGCGCTGTAGCCGCAGTCGCAACCCAGCCACTGCGGGGTCGTGGCTGGGCCCCTCGATACCCTGGTTGTTGCTGTAGTTTTCGCGGTGACCGTCGTTGTTGTCCTCGCCATTGGCCTCGTTGTGGCGGCGGTTGTAGCTGACCAGATCGCGCAGGGTAAACCCGTCGTGACTGGTCACGAAGTTGATGCTCGCGCGCGGTCGCCGACCGGCGTGCTCGAAGACATCGCCGGAGCCGTGCAGGCGCCGGGCCAGCTCCGGCAGCTGGCCGCTGTCACCGCGCCAGTAGCGCCGCACGGTATCCCGGTAGCGGTCATTCCATTCACTCCAGTTCGCCGGGAAACGCCCCAGCTGGTAGCCGCCGGGGCCCACATCCCAGGGCTCCGCGATCAGCTTGCAGGAAGACAGCAGCGGGTCCTGCGACACCACCTGGAAAAATGTCGCGGCGCTGTCGAAGCCGTGCTCGGTGCGTCCCAGCACCGTCGCCAGATCGAAGCGAAAGCCGTCGACGCCCATGTTGCCCGCCCAGTAGCGGAGACTGTCGGTGACCAGTTGCATCACCCGCGGATGGCGAATGTTGAGCGTATTGCCGCAGCCGGTGTCGTTGACATAGAAGCGACGGTCGCTGGGGAGCAGCTGATAATAGGACAGGTTGTCGATCCCGCGAAAACTCAGGGTCGGCCCCAGGTGATTGCCCTCGCAGCTGTGGTTGAAGACCACATCCAGGATCACCTCGAGCCCGGCCTGGTGAAACCGGTCCACCATCTGCCGGAACTCGCCGGCGTCACTGCCGCTCATGTAGGCCGGATGCGGCGCGAAAAACGACAGCGTGTTGTAGCCCCAGTAGTTGCTCAGTCCCTTTTCAAACAGGTGGTACTCGTCGATGAAGGCGTGCACCGGCAGCAGTTCGACCGTGGTAATTCCCAGCGCCTTGAGGTAACTGATGACCGCGGGCTGGGACAGGCCCGCGAAGGTGCCGCGCAGGGATTCGGGTACCTCCGGATGACGCAGGGTGAAGCCGCGCACATGGGTCTCGTAGATCACCGCCTTGCGCCAGGGCACCAGGGGATTGAGGGCATTATTGCACCAGTCAACTTGCTCGCAGACTACGGCCTTGGGGACCCAGGGCGCGTTGTCGCGGGTGTCGAAAGCGAGGTCCTGTGCGGCATCGTTGCGCGGGTAGGCAAAGTGCGCATCGTGCCAGCTGAAACGACCCGTCAAGTGCGGCGCATAAGGGTCCAGCAGCAGCTTGTGGGGGTTGAAGCGGTGGCCGGCATGGGGCTCGAAGGGGCCGTGCACGCGATAGCCGTAGCAGGTGCCGGGACGCACCCCGGGGACATAACCGTGCCAGATGTCGTGGGTGCGCTCGGGCAGGGCCAGGCGCGCAACCTCATGCGCCCCGGCGCTGTCGTACAGGCACAACTCCACCTCCGTGGCGTGAGCGCTGAACAGGGCGAAATTGGTGCCTTCGCTATCGAAGGTGGCGCCGAAGGGACGCGGCTCACCCGCCAGTATTTTCATCGATCAGACTCCGCGTCATCCAGTAACAGCATAATGGTTGCCAGTGGCGGCAGGGTCAGGGTCAGGGTCCAGGGATGACCATCGCAGGCGTCGGCCACTGCCTCGACCCCGCCCAGGTTACCCTGGCCACTGCCACCGTATTCGTGGGCATCGGTATTGATGCACTCCCGATACCAGCCCGGGTATGGCACCCCGACGCGGTAGCGGCGGTGGACCTGTGGGGTCAGGTTTGACACCACCAGCAGCCGCCGGCTGTGATCGTGGCCCCAACGCAGCCAGGCGTACACCGACAGCGACCTGCGATCTGCCTGCAGCCACTGGAAACCGCCGGCTTCACAATCCTTTTCGTACAGGGCCGGCAGGCTGCGATAGAGCGCGTTGATATCTGCCACCAGACGCTGCATGCCCCGGTGCGGTGCCAGCCCCAGCAGCTCCCAGTCCAGGCCCCGGTCGTGGTTCCACTCCCGACGCTGGGCAAATTCGCAGCCCATGAACAGCAGCTTCTTGCCCGGGTGACCCCACATGAATCCCAGGTAGGCACGGAGGTTGGCAAACTGCTGCCACTCGTCCCCGGGCATCTTGTCCAGCAGGGCCCCCTTGCCGTGCACCACTTCGTCGTGGCTCAGGCACAACACGAAGTTCTCGTCCCAGGCATATACCATGCTGAAGGTGAGTTCGTCGTGGTGGTAGCGGCGGTGGATCGGGTCCCGCGCCATATAGTGCAGGCTGTCGTTCATCCAGCCCATGTTCCACTTGAAACCGAAGCCGAGGCCGCCATCGTGCACGGGTCGCGACACGCCCGGCCAGGCCGTGGACTCCTCCGCCACCATCATCACCCCGGGATGGCGTGCGTGGACCCGCTGGTTGACCAGCTGCAGGAAGCGAATCGCCTCCAGGTTCTCGCGCCCACCGTGTTCATTGGGCAACCATTCCCCCGATTTGCGGCTGTAGTCAAGGTACAGCATGGAAGCCACCGCATCGACCCTGAGGCCGTCCAGGTGATATTCCTCGAGCCAGTAATTGGCGTTGCTGAGCAGGAAGCTGAGCACCTCGCGGCGACCGTAATTGTAGATCAGGGTATTCCAGTCCGGGTGAAAACCCTTGCGGGGATCGTCGTGCTCGTACAGGGCGGTGCCGTCAAAGCGGCCGAGGCCGTGGGGATCGGTGGGGAAGTGCCCCGGCACCCAGTCCAGCAGTACACCAAGGCCGTGCTGGTGGCAGCGGTCGACAAAGCAGCGAAATTCATTCGGCGTGCCGAAGCGGATCGAGGGCGCATAGAGGCCCACCGGCTGGTAGCCCCAGGAACCGTCAAAGGGAAACTCGCTGATCGGCATCAACTGGATATGGGTGAAGCCCAGCTCCAGCACATAGGGAATCAGCTCGTCCGCCAATTCCAGATAACTGAGGTAGCGATTGCCTTCGTGCTGCCGGCGCCGCCAGGAGCCCGCGTGGACCTCGTAGATGGCGACCGGCCGCTGCTGCTGTGCCGTGCGGGCGGTCATCCAGGCACTGTCGCCCCAGGTGTACTGGCCCTCGCGCAACAGCACCCTGCTGGCGGTTTCCGGCGGATGCTGCATGGAGTGGGCGAAGGGATCGGCCTTCAGCGGCAGCAGGGTGCCATCCGCCGCCAGCACCTGGTACTTGTACAGCGCCTGATCGGCGACTCCGGGAATAAAGATCTCCCAGACCCCCGAGGCGGGGTGCCGGCGCAGCACATGCTGGCGCGCATCCCAGCCATTGAAGTCGGCGACGATGGCCACCCGCCGCGCGGACGGCGCCCAGACCGTGAACAGGACGCCGTCGACCCCTTCCACGGTGCGCGGGTGGGCGCCCAGGCGCCGATAGGCGAACTCCTCGGTGCCCTCGCAGAAATAATAGAAATCCTGGTCCGTTACCAGTGGCGCAAAGCGGTAGGGGTCTTCCACCTCGACAACCCCGGCGTCTGTCTCCACCCGCCAGCGGTAGGGAACGCGCTGCGGCATGCGCTCCAGGACATACTCAAACAGGCCCGCGGGATGCACCCGCCGCAAGTCACCCAGAACCTGCCCGCTAGCGCAATCCACCATCGCCACGGTTCGCGCCCAGGGCAACAGGGCTCGCGCCACCAGGCCCTTGCCGCCCGGATGTTGATGCAGTCCCAGCACCGCGAAACTGTCGGTGTGCTGCCCGGTGACCAGGGCCTCTACCTGGCGCCCGTCCAGAACCGGGCGCTGGAGTTTGCCGCTGGTCTTCATGCGCGTCGCTCCCGGTCCACCGCTGCCAGCAGCGCCTGCACGTCCGGCGCAGCAAAAATTGCCGTTGTGGCCTGCACCTGCTTGCGCCGCCAGTTGGGATACTCACGCCAGGTGCCGGGAATATTCACCGGCTCCACCAGCAGCTGCAGGTCCTCCAGCTGCAGCAGCAGCAGGCGCGCTGCACTGCGGGCGCAGCCCTGGTGGATCGCGCTGCACAAAGCCATGTCCAGCCCGGGCCCCACTGCCGCCGGCAACAGGCCATTGTCGTCCAGCCAGGCCCGCAACCGGGCACGATCGGCCTCACGTTGCTGCTTTTGCTGCGCCAATGCATCCTCGTCGGGAATCAACCCGAGGTCCCGCCGCCGCTGCAGGTCGCTGCCCTGCCACCAGTCGGCGAGCGTGGGGACATCGTGGTTGGTCACCATCAGCAGGACATCCTCGGCAAACTCGGCGGGGGCACGGAAACGGCCGTCGTGATGCTGCTCGAAATAGAACAGGCGGTTCCCCAGCAGGGCACTGCGGCGCATGGCCTGGCGGAACTCGTCGGGCACCACGCCGAGGTCCTCGCCCACAACCACGCAGCGATGACGCCAGCTCTCCAGGCGCAACAGCGCCAGCATCTCGTCCCGGGGGTAGAACACGTACAGGCCGGCATGATCGTCTGCATCGTGCAGGCACCACCACAGACGCATCAGGGCCATGACATGATCCACCCGCAGGGCACCGCAGGCACTCATGTTCTTGTGCAACAGATCGATGAAAAACCGGAACCCGCTCTCCCGCAGTCGCAGCGGGTGCGGCACCGGCAGGCCCCAGTCCTGGCCGTGGGGGGCAAAGGGATCGGGGGGTGCCCCGATGCTGGCGTCGGCAAGGTATAGACCCCGGGCCTGTTCCACCTCGCAGCCTCGACCGACGGCACCCACCGCCAGGTCCCGCATCAGGCCAATGCGCATGCCGCTGTCCAGCGCCACCTGCTGGCAGCGTTGCAGCTGGCAACTCGCCAACCACTGCAGCCAGGCATGGAACTGGGGCTCCGTCCGGTACATGCGGGCCCAGGCGTTGTGGCCAGCCTGGTGGCGCGCAAATCCTTCCAGGGCGCTGCCGCCCGCAGTCACGAAGCGGCGGAAGGCGCGGCCGCGCTCGGTGCCGGCCTTGCGCTGTTGACGGCGGAAAACGCTGAACATGGCCTCCAGTGCCTCGTACTTGAGCTGATTAACTGCTTCGTAATCCACCAGCGGCAGGGCTTGTAGCCGCTCGCGGCGCTCCTGCCAGGCCGGGGTGACCAGGGTCGCAGCCACCGCTTCCCACTCCGGCTCGCACTCTGGATCGATATACTGCGGATTCAGGTAGCGCCGGTCGGAGGGGCTGTAGGGACTGGCCATGGCATCGCCGTCGCTGCAGGGCGCGTGCAGCGGATTCAGGCCGACGAGGTCGGCCCCGGCCGCCGCCGCCAGCGGCAACAGCTGCAGCAGGTCGGTGAAGTCACCCACCCCCCAGTTGCGCCCGGAGCGCAGAGTGTACAGCTGGCAGCTGATGCCCCACAGGCGCTCGCGCGCGAGTGCCTCCGGGGCGTAGAACCGGTCGGGGCAGGACATCACCCGGGAACTGGCCGATTGCACACCATCCGTCACCCGCAGCGTATGGTAGCCCAACGCCAGCGCCGGCAGGGGTAGCTGGCGAGCGCTGTAGCGAACGCCATCGGCGTGATAGTCACCCACCTCGGGCAGCGTATCCGGCTGGCAGTCGCCCGTCAGGGCATCACCATTTTCCAGAATCAACTCCCAGGTGAAGGTGGCGCCCAACTGGTCGGGGTGGACCCGCAGTGCGATCTCTGGTGAACCCGCGGCAACGATACTGTAGTGAGGCAGCCAGCGGCGCCAGGGATCCGCGTCCAACCGCTCCACCGCCGCTGCCAGCGCAGCGGGGTCCTCCGGCTCCAGGCCCATGAGGCGCAATACCCGCTGCCGCTGTGCCAGGGGTACCTCCCGCCGCTGCCCACCGTAGTCCAGGTAGTCGGCAGAGATTCCGCAGAGATAAAACAGCTTTTCCAGGTCGGTCATGGAGGGTCCGGTTGTGGCATGGGGTGCGATCACAGCAGCGCACAGTGATTATCATACGTTAGAATGGCGCCGTGATGACAACCGCAGCCAACCCGGATTCCGCCTACAGCCCCTCGCTGGCCAACCTGCGCAGCCTGCTGGCCATACGCGCCATTGCCCTGCTGGGTCAGGCCGGCGTGCTGGCCTATGTCCTGCTGGTCAGCCGCACCACCCAGAGCCTTTCCGGGATGGCCGTGAGCCTGGTGGTGCTGGCGCTGATCACCGTCGCCAGCCTGTGGTGGAGCACCCGGGCCAGCGAGGTCGACAATCACCAGTTCTTCAGCCAGCTGATGGTGGATGTGCTCGGCTGGAGCGCGCTCATGTACTACAGTGGCGGCGCCGACAATCCGTTTATCTCCTACTATATCGTGCCGCTGGTCGTGGCGGCGGCGGTCCTGCCCTGGCGCTATACCTGGCTGGTCGCCGCAGCGTCGGTAGGGGCCTACAGCCTGCTGCTGTACTACCGCGTGCCCTTCCCCCTGTTTTCACCCCACGCCGCCATGGGCCACGCCCAGGGCAGCGTCCACAGCCTCGGCATGTGGTTCAACTTCCTCTTCAGCGCGGGGCTGATCACCTACTTCGTGGTACGCATGGCGGCAGTACTGCGCGACCAGGAGGCGGAGGCGATGCGGCGCCGGGAGGACCGCCTGCGTCACGACCAGATCCTCGCAGTCGCCAGTCTCGCCGCCGGCACCGCCCATGAGCTGGGCACACCGCTGGCTACCATGACCCTGCTGGTCGACGAGCTGCAGCGGGAGCCCGGGTTGAGCCAGGATGCCCGCGACGACGTCGAGTTGCTGCGCCAGCAGCTGCTGCAGTGCCGCGGCACCCTGGCGGAACTGAGCCACACCGCGGAACTGTCCGCCGCCGGCGAACGCCAGCAGCGCCCCGCCGACCGCTTTGTCCGCGGCTGTGTGGAGCGCTGGTCGGCACGGCGGCCACGGGTTTCCTGCCGTGTTGCCTGCATCGGCAGTGGCAGCGCGCCTCTGGTCGCCTTCGACCAGACCCTGCCCCAGGCGCTGGAAAACCTGCTCAACAATGCCGCCGACACCGGCTCAGAGAGCGTCGAGGTGACACTGGACTGGGATCCGCAGGAGGTCCGGATTGCCGTGCGCGACCAGGGGCCCGGCGCGCCGGCAGCCCTGCTCGCACGCATGGGCGACAGCCATAACACGTCGGCTGCGGCGGGGTATGCGACTGCCTCCACCCCGACGGCGGGAGTCCAGGGAGGTCTCGGCATAGGCCTGGTACTGGCCCGCGCCACCGCGGAACGTCACGGCGGTCGCCTTGCCCTGCAGAATGCGGAGAGCGGGGGCTGCATCGCCACCCTGCACCTGCCTGCCGGAGGCGATGATGCCTGAACCCGCACGGTTCCTGCTGGTGGACGACGACGCCACCTTCAGCCGCATACTCGCACGCGGCCTTGGCCGCCAGGGCTTTGAGTGTCGCTGTTGCAGCAGTGCCGAGGACGCCCTGGCCTGCTGCGAAGACTTTGCCCCCAGCCACATCCTGCTGGACCTGAACATGCCCGGCCAGTCGGGCCTGGCTGCACTGCCCGCCCTGCGTTCGCTCGCACCCGATGCGGCGCTGGTGGTGCTAACCGGCTACTCCAGCATCGCCACTGCGGTCGAGGCCATCAAGCTGGGGGCGACGCAGTACCTGTGCAAGCCCGCTACCATCGAGGAAATCCTGCTGGCGTTCAGCGGCCAGCGGCCAACCGTCGAACTCGCGCCCCAGCCACCCTCGCTGGAACGGCTGGAATGGGAGCACCTGCAACGGGTATTGAGCGAGAACCAGGGCAACATCTCCGCGACGGCGCGCGCCCTGGGCATGCACCGGCGCACCCTGCAGCGCAAGCTGCAAAAACGGCCGGTGAGGCGCTAGGGAACCTCAGCGATCCTGGAATACTGGCGGCCGCTTTTCCATAAAGGCGATCGCGGCCTCCGCGGCATCATCGCTGAGGGCCAGCAGCGATTGGTGCCGGTCCTCCATGGCCATGGCGGACTGCAGGCTGGGGGCGTCAATGGCGTAGTTGAGCGCTTCCTTGGTCAGGCGCAACCCCATCGGCGTTGCCCGCAGCATCTCCTCCACGAAGGGTCCGGCGGCCTGCGACAGCTCCGCGTCCGGGACCACTGCCGACACCAGGCCGGTCGCCAGGGCTCGCGGCGCGTGGATGAAGCGCGCGGTCAGCAGCAGCTCCGACGCCACCGCAGTACCGACCAGTCGTGGCAAAAAGTAGCTGCTGCCCATGTCACAGCCGGTCAGGCCGATAGCCAGGTAAGCGGCGTTCATGCGCGCGGATTCGCCCGCGATGCGGATATCGGACGCCAGGGCCAGACTGAAGCCACCGCCGCAGGCGGCCCCCTGCACCAGCGCGACAATCGGCTGCGGGCAGGTGCGCATCGCCTGGTAAATCCGCGCGATACGACGTTGCACCTTCCACACTGCGTGCGGTCCACGCGGCTGCGGGTTGAACGCGGGATCGGTCAGGTCAAGGCCGGCGCAAAAATGTCTGCCCCGCGCCCGCAAAACCACAACGCGGGTCTGCTCGCACTCCCGCAGGCCCTCGAAATAGCCCAGCAAATCCTCCACCAGCACTGCATTGAGGGCATTGCCGCTCTCGGGCCGGTTGAGCGTAACCCAATCCACCGGGCCCTGGTGTTCAATCTCCAACGGAGCTGCGTGTTCCATACTTGCGGTCCTTGCCAATGTCGCCGGCCGCGACCATCCGCGGCGTTGAAAACCTGAATATCAGCTGCCAACCTCAGTCCCAAGACTTGCCGAGACCACCGAAAGCAACCGCTCCCCAACCTCCTCCATGTCCAGCGCTATCAGTGGCAGCTGCTCTGCCATGGAGGTGACCCGCAGCCCCTCGTGGCCGCAGGGGTTGATGCGCTGGAACGGCTCCAGGTCCAGGTCCACGTTGAGGGCGAGGCCGTGATAGCTGCAGCCGCGGCGCACCCGCAGGCCGAGGGAGGCGATCTTGTCGCCGTTGACGTAGACTCCCGGCGCATCCGCTCGCGGCGCGGCGGCAATGCCGTAGGCCGCCAGCAATTCAACCAGACTCTCCTCGATCAGGGTCACCAGCTGGCGAACGCCGAGGTTGCGGCGGCGCAGGTCCACCAGCAGGTACAGCACCCACTGGCCGGGACCGTGATAGGTGACCTGCCCGCCGCGATCCACCTGGATCACGGGTATGTCGCCGGGGGCCAGAACATGCTCGGCCTTGCCGGCCTGGCCCTGGGTAAATACCCGTGGATGTTGCAGCAGCCAGAGCTCGTCCGGCGTGCTGCCGGTGCGGCTGTCGGTAAACTGCTTCATGGCCTCGAAGGTCGCGAGATAGTCGGCCGCGCCGGGCAGCCGGCGGCAAAGCGGCGCCACGGGCTCAGATCACCATGTTGACCATGCCGGTCGCCATCAGGTCCTCGTGCAGGGCCTTGAGCTGCTCGGGCCCGGTCGCGGTGATGGTAATGGTCATGGAGGTAAACGTGCCCTTGCTGCTGCCCTTGACAGCAATCTTTGCCTGGTCAAAGCCCGGCGCATGGCGCTCGAAAACCTCGACAATGAGACTCTCGAAGTCATCACAGCTGCGCCCCAGTACCTTGATAGGGTAGTCGCAGGGAAATTCTATCCTGGGCGGCTCTTCAGTGCTCACAGCGGATTACCTCAGACACTGAACAATTTGCTGATCCACATCTTGATGCTGTCCCAGACGCGGGCAAAGAAGCCCGCTTGCTCCACTGTCGCCAGTGCCACCAGCGGTGCCTCGTGCACGGTTTCACCGTCCAGGGACAGGCGTACAGTGCCGAGCGCATCGCCACGGCTGATCGGCGCGACGACCGTGGGCGTGAGCTCCACATCGGTCTGCAACTGTTCGCGCTGGCCCCGCGGCAAGGTCACTTTCGCGGTCTCCAGAACACCGACAGCAACGCTGTCCTGAACACCCTTCCACAGGCGCGGTTCCGCCAGCACCTGCTCGGACTCCAGCAGGTTTACGGTTTCATAGAAGCGGAAGCCGTAGTTCAACAGGCCGCGACTTTCATTCTTGCGCGCGGTAGCACTGCGGGTGCCCAGTACTACCGAGATCAGGCGCATACCATTGCGCTCGGCCGACGCAACCAACCCGTAACCTGACTCACTGGTGTAGCCGGTCTTGATGCCGTCTACCGATGGATCCTCGCCCAGCAGTGAATTGCGGTTGTACTGGCGGATGTTGTTGTAGGTGAACTCACGCTCCTTGTACAGCGCGTAGTGCTCGGGGAAATCATTGATCATGGCGGCCCCCAGCGTCGCCAGGTCGCGCGCGGTCACTACCTGGCCATCCGCTGGCAGACCGTGGGAGTTCGCGAAATGGGAGTTGCTCATGCCCAGCGCCTGGGCATGGCTGTTCATCATCTCGGCAAAGGCAGCCTCGCTGCCGGCCAGGTGCTCGGCCACCGCCACGGTGGCGTCATTGCCCGAGGAAATGATGATGCCGTACTCCAGTTCGCGAATAGTGACTTCCTTGCCGGGCTCAATCCACATCAACGAGGAACCGGCGAACACCGGATTCTGGGACCAGGCATTGCGGCTCACCGTGACCATGTCATCTGCCTTTACCCGCCCGGACTCTATTTCGCTGGCCAGTACGTAGGCCGTCATCATCTTGACCAGGCTGGCCGGGGGCCGGGGCGTGTCGGCGTTGTGCTCTACCAGCACCGCGCCGGTGTCGGCGTCCACCAGCAGGTAGGCTTCGGCAGCCACCTGGGGCGGCGCAGGAATGATCGCAGACTGCGCCGCAACGGATTGCGCAGTGGTGGCGAACAGGACTAACAGGGTAGGGATCAACAAACGCTTCATAACTGCAATGGACTCAAAGTGGTGGTATGTGAATCGAATCGGCGCTGCCTCATGGCAGCAATTGGCTACCGGTGTAGCCACTGGCTTCCAGCCGCTGCTGCACCAGCAGGATGTCCTCGTTGCTCTCCATCGGCCCGATCCGCACCCGGTACAGCAGGCCGCTACCGGTGTCCACCGGACTGACCGCGACCGGGGGCGTCACCAGGGCTTCGAGCTCCGCACGCAACCGCTGGGCAGAGGACTCGGAGCCAAAGGCACCCAACTGCACGAACCGGTAGCTGCCCAACAGCGTACCGCGACGATCATCGATGCCGGCGAGATTGATGACTTCCACCTCCACCGGCGCCGTGCCCACTTCCATGAAGCCCAGCTTGACCGCAGCCCCGTAGGACAGGTCAATCAGGCGATCGCTGTGAAACGGGCCCCGGTCGTTGACCCGCACCACCACAGTGCGGCCATTTTCCAGGTTGGTGACACGTGCATAGCAGGGAATGGGCAGCGTTTTGTGGGCCGCGGTCGCGGCGTAGAGATCGTAGATCTCGCCGTTGGACGTCTTCTGACCGTTGAACTTGGTGCCGTACCAGGAGGCAATACCACGCTCCCGGTAGTTGGCCAGGCCTGGCAGGATGTGATAGGTCTCCCCGAGGACCGTATAGGGACTCAGGTTGCCCAGCGCAAGAATCGGATCCGGGCGCGGCACCGCGTCCCTGACGTCCTCGGGGCGAATATGCCGCAAGGGTGCGCCATCCTTGATCGCATCGCGGTCCACCAGCGGCCGCTCGCCAGGCTCTCCGGGTGCCTGCGTCACCGGCGGCCGGGTCGCGCAACCCACCGCAATCAGGGCCACCCCCACCAGCAACAACATGCCGCGGGCCTTCACAGCTGCATCCCCGCTACCAGGCGCTGACTCAACTGATAGACACTCATGGCGTACATGGCGCTGTGGTTGTAACGCGTGATGACATAGAAATTGTGCAGCCCCAGCCAGTACTCATGGCCATCCTCCAGCTCAAAACGGATTGCGGTCGCCCTGGCGTCCGGCTCCAGAGGCTGCGCGCTGCGCAGGCCCGCTGCGTTCAATTCCGCCACGGTACGCTGTGGCACGAGGCCGGCGTTGAACCATTCCCCCGGCACCCCGGCACCGGCCTCGGCGGGGGCGACAATGGCTTCACCACTGCGCCAGCCGTGGCGGCGCAGGTAGTTGGCGACGCTGCCAATGGCATCTGCCGGATTGTTCCAGATATCGATCTCGCCATCACCGTCGAAGTCCACCGCGTAGGCGCGATAGCTGCTGGGCATGAACTGGCCATAGCCCATGGCCCCGGCGTAGGAACCTTTCATGGCCAGCGGATCCAATTGCTGCTCCTCGGTCAGGATCAGATAGCTCTTGAGCTCCCTGCTGAAAAACCCCGCCCGGCGCGGGTAGTCAAAGGCCAGGGTCGCGAGCGCGTCGAGGACCCGGTAGCTGCCGGCGATTCGTCCGTAGTGGGTTTCCACGCCGATAATGGCGAGGAGGATTTCTGCCGGCACACCGAACTCTTGCTCGGCGCGGGCGAACGTATCGCGGTGGGTGGCGTAGAACTCCAGCCCCTCCTGCTCGCGCTGCCGGGTGAGGAATATCTGCCGGTACTCATGCCAGGGCTTCACCCGCTCCGCCGGCCGCGAGATCGCCTCGAGGATGGCTTCCTGGCGCTCGGCCTGGGCCAGTACCTGCAACAGGCGCTCCCTGTCCAGGCCCCGCTCCTCGGCCACCAGTTCCTCGACCAGTTGCCGGGCACCTTCGTGGTCACCGTAGCTGGCCGCGACCGGGGCCGCCGCGAACCACAGGCACAGTGCCGCCAGACTCCGTTTGAGCGCCGCTGTCATCATCCCCTGAATCTCATGAAAAACACTGTGTACCTCTCACCGACGGGAGCCGGTATCCGCTGTAGCCACGGCCATCAACACGCCGAAGCCCGCCATCAGGGTAACCACCGAAGTGCCACCGGCACTCACCAGAGGCAGCGGCACTCCCACCACCGGCAGCAGGCCCGCAACCATGCCCATGTTAACAAAGATGTAGACGAAAAACGTCAGCGTCAGGCTGCCCGCGACCATGCGCCCGAAGTTGCTGCCGGCATTCACGCCGATCCAGAAACCGCGCAGGATGATCAGCAGGTATAGCGCCAGCAATACCAGTACCCCGCGCAGACCGAACTCTTCCGCCAGCACGGCGATGATGAAGTCGGTGTGGCTTTCGGGCAGGAAGTCCAGCTGCGACTGGGTCCCATTGAGCCAGCCCTTGCCCTCCCAGCCACCGGAGCCAATGGCGGTCTTGGACTGGATGATGTTCCAGCCTGCGCCCAGCTTGTCACTTTCCGGGTTCAGCAGGGTCAGGATACGCTGCTTCTGGTAGTCCTTCAGCCCATACATCCAGGCCGGCCAGGCGGACAGCACGGCCAGGACTACGGCACCGAACAGGTAGCGCCAGCCAATCCCTGCCATGAACAGCACGAACAGGCCGCTGGCGGCAATCAGCAGGGCAGTTCCCAGGTCCGGCTGTAACAGGATCAGGGCCGAGGGCAGGCCCACCAGCACCAGGCAGGCCAGCACATACTTGAACCGCGGCGGCAGTGGCCGCGAGGCGAGATACCAGGCCACCGTCAGCGGCATCACCAGCTTCAGGATCTCCGAGGGCTGGAACCGGAATCCGGCCACTTCCAGCCAGCGCTGCGCGCCCTTGGCCCCCACGCCGACAAACATCACCGCGACCAGCAGGGCCACGGCCAGCGGATATAACCACGGCGTCCACCGCTGGTAACGCTGCAAATCGACCTGGGCAGCAGCAAACATCACGCCATAGGCCAGCAGAAAATACTGGCCCTGGCGAACCACCGCACCCAGCTGCTTGCCGGAGGCGCTGTAGAGCACCACCAGGCCAAAACCGGTCAGCGCCAGCAACAACAGCAGCAGCGGGATATCGATATGCAGGCGCAGGGCGAGAGGGGTGCGGCGGGACAGGTCGCTGCTGTCCCCGGGCAGCTGCAGCCGGCGCACGTAATCACCCATCGACACCCCCGTCATCCGGCACCAGCCAGGCATCGAGCACGGCGCGGGCAATGGGCGACGCCGCGGAGGCGCCGCCGCCATTCTCGACAATGACCGCGACCGCGATGGTCGGCGCCTCATAGGGGGCAAAGGCTATAAACAGACCGTGGTTGCGATGCCGCTCGGCGACTTCCGCCTCGACATAGATCGCACCCTGGGCGATGCCGATCACCTGCGAGGTGCCGGTCTTGCTGGCCATTTCATAGCGCATCCCTTCCCCGATCTTGCGCGCAGTGCCGCGGGCGCTGTGCACTACAGCGCGCATGGATTCGTGCACCGCGTCCCAGTGCTCGGGGGCGGCCTCCATGGTCCCCAGCAGCGGCGCCTCCTGTGGTGCACCGCCGATGGAGCGGATCAGGCGTGGTGCCCGCCGCTGGCCCCGGGTCGCCAGCACCGTCGTGGCAGCCGCCAGTTGCATCGGCGTCGCCAGCATGTAGCCCTGACCGATGCCGGCGCTCAGGGTCTCGCCCGGGTACCAGGGCTGGTTCATGGCGTCCCGCTTCCAGCGGGTAGAGGGCAGCACGCCGGCGCGCTCGTTGGTGGTATCGACACCGGTACGGGTCCCCAGCCCGTAGGCAGAGAGGTGCTCGTGCATGCCGTCGATGGTCAGGCGCCTGGCCAGGTCGTAGAAGTACACATCGCAGGACTCCGCGACCGCCATGTGCAGGTCGACCCGCGGGGCGTGCCCGGTACCGCGAATTTTCAGGATCCAGTCCCGGTAGCGGCGCGAGTCTCCCGGCAGGCTGTACCAGCCCGGATCGGGCACGGTGCTTTCCGGCGTGACCAGCCCGGACTCCAGGCCGGCCATGGCCATCATCGGCTTGATGGTAGAGCCCGGAGGATACTGGCCCTGCACCGCACGGTTGAACAGGGGCACATCCGGGGAATCGCGCAATGCGCTGTAGTCGGTGCCACTGATGCCATTGACGAACAGGTTGGTATCGAAACCCGGCCTGGACACCAGCGCCAGCACGCCGCCCGTCAGGGGGTCGATGGCCACCACCGCACCGCGCTGCTCACCCAGGGCCTCGAAGGCGGTCTGCTGCAGCCTGAAATCGAGGTGCAGGCTGATATCGCCCCCGGGCACCGGGTCGAACCGCTCCAGTACCCGCAGCACCCGGCCATGGGCATTGGTCTCCACGTTCTGGTACCCGACTTCGCCGTGCAGCAGGTCTTCGTAGAATTTCTCCACACCGACCTTGCCAACGTGAAAGGTGCCGCGGTAGTTGCGCTCGTCCAGCTCCTGCGCCTCCTGTTCATTGATCCGCCCGACATAGCCCACCGCGTGCGAGAACAGCTCGCCGTGCGGATAGTGGCGCACCAACTGCGCGTCCACTGTGACACCGGGCATGCGGTGCCGGTTCACCGCCAGCAGCGCTCTTTCCTCTTCCGTCAGCCGGAACCGCAGCGGCACTGCCTCATAGGGTCGACGTCGCTGCAATTTGAGCTGGAAATTCTCCAGGTCGGCCTCGGATATCGGCACCAGCGCCTGCAGTTGCGCCAGGGTGGCGTCGAGGTCATCGACCCGTTCGCGGACGATGGAGAGAATATGGCTGGGGCGGTTGTCCGCCAGCAACACGCCATTGCGGTCGAAAATCAGCCCGCGCTTGGGCGGCAGGGGCTGCAGTTGCACCCGGTTGCGCTCGGACTGGGTGCGGTAAATCTCGTAGTCGTTGATCTGCAGGTCATAGTAACGCGCCAGAATCGAGGCCAGCAGGGCCAGCACCACCAGCACGGAGAACACCGTACGGACGGCGAATATCCGGATGTCACCGCTGGGGTCCTTGAGAGGGATGTGCTGTGGCATGAAGTCCTGTCGCTTGCGCGGTTACCGGTCTGGGGGCGCGCCTCAGGGGCGATGATACGGGTGCCCGGCAGTGATTGTCCAAGCGCGGTAGAGCTGTTCCGCCAGCAAAACCCGTACCAGCGGGTGCGGCAGGGTCAGCGCACTCAGGGACCAGCGCTGCCGGGCCAGCGCCAGGCAAGCGCCGGAGAGACCGTCCGGACCGCCGATCAGCAGGCTGACATTGGCGCCGGACATCTGCCAGCTGGCGATCCGCTGTGCCAGCTGCTCCGTGCTCCAGTTGTCGCCGCGAACATCCAGGGCGATGACCTGGTCGCCGGCGGGCACCGCCTTCATGATCTGCTCGCCCTCCCGCTCCCGCAGCGCTTCCGGCTTGCTGTCCCGGCCGCGACGGGCGAGTGGCAGTTCGCGCCACTGCAGGCGGATCTCCCGCGGCAGGCGCTTGCTGTATTCGGCCACGCCTGCGTCCACCCATGCCGGCATCTTGCCGCCAACGGTGATCACCGTCAGCCGCATCAGGACTCCGGTCGGATATCGACCCAGAGCCGCTCCAGGTCATAGAAATCGCGGGTTGCCGGCAGCATGACATGCGCCACCACATCGCCAAAGTCCACCAGCACCCACTCGCCGGGGTTCTCACCCTCGACGCCCAGGGGGCGCACGCCTTCCTTCTTGGCTGCCATGCAGACATTGTCAGCCAGCGACTTCACGTGCCGGTTGGAGGTGCCGCTGGCTATTACCAGGTAGTCCATGACATCGGTCAGCTGGCGGACATCGAGGGTTACGATGTTGACGCCCTTGATCTCTTCAAGGGCTGCAACAACTAGTTCTTTCAGGGCTTCGGCTTGCATCCGGTCGGGTTCTCTCCAGGTGATCGTTTATCGTCAGCGGTACAGCTGATGGGTTTCAATATAGTCCAGTACGGGCTCTGGCAGCAGGTAGCGCGCGGACCGCTGCGCGCTGCAGAGGACCCGGATCTCGGTAGAGGAAATCGCCAGGGGGCGCAATTCCAGCACCAGTATGCCACCTGCGGCCTGCCCCCGCAGCGCACTGGCATCCGTCATCCGGTGTCGCGCCAGCCAGTCGGCCACCGCACCGGCCCCGGGTAGATGCCAGCCCGGACGCGCTATGACGATGATGTGAGCGTAGTCCAGCAGCGCCTGCCAGCGATGCCAGCGCTCCAGGCCCAGCAGCGCGTCGCAGCCCATCACCAGGCCCAGACTGCGCTCGGGACCGTATTCGGCCCGCAAACCCGCCAGGCTGTCGACGGTCCAGGATGGGCCACTGCGCGCCAGTTCGCGCCGATCGCAGATCAGCCGCGGCTCTCCCGCCACC
>TARA_R110002110_G_scaffold43803_2_pt1 | contig 53628 bp, 46 predicted proteins | sample TARA_R110002110 | Tara Oceans TARA_R110002110 (sample SAMEA4397330) | marine metagenome | biome: Polar Biome; feature: [SRF] surface water layer (ENVO:00010504); material: water (ENVO:00002006), including particulate matter (ENVO:01000060) such as... | depth 5 m | reverse complement strand
CACAAGGTGAATGGCCGCCCCGCGGACAGAGAGGGTGGCCTGGGCCAGCGGGCTCCTACGCAGTATGGTTAGCTCACCCCGCGCGCCTGGTCCCCCCAATAGCGCGCCCGCACGGCCTTCTTGTCCGGCTTGCCCACCGGAGTCAGCGGGATGGCATCGACGAAGTCCACGGTCTTGGGCGCCTGCACTGAGCCCTTGGCCTCCTTCACCTGTTGCTTCAGGGCGGCGGCCAGGCTCTCGTCCGCGGTGATGCCGGGCTTGACCACCACCACCGCCTTCACCGCCTCGCCCCACTGCTCGTCGGGCACCCCGATCACCACCACCTGCTGCACGGCGTCGTGCCGCGACAGCACATCCTCCACTTCCCGCGGGTAGACGTTGAAGCCTCCGGTCACGATCATGTCCTTGGTGCGGTCGACAATGTGCAGGAAACCGTCTTCATCCAGCCGGCCCACATCCCCGGTGTGCAGCCAGCCGCCGGCAAAGGCTTCGGCGGTGGCTTCGGGCATGTCCTTGTAGCCGCTCATCACCAGCGGCCCGCGCACACAGATTTCCCCTGGCTCGCCGGCGGGCACGGGATTGCCGTCGCCGTCCAGTAGTTCGAGGTGCACCCAGGGCGAGGGCCGGCCGCAGGCCGCCAGCCGCTCGGGCTTGTTCAGGTCGTGTTCGCCGCGGCGCATGTTGGCGATCACCATGGGTGCCTCGGACTGGCCGAAGAACTGGTAGAACACCGGCCCCCACATCTCGATGGCCTGCTGCAGGCGCGCCGGGCTCATGGGCGAGGCGCCGTAGAAGATGGATTCCATGCTCGACATGTCCGCGGTTTTGGCCCGCGGCGAATCCAGCAGGAAGTACAGCATCACCGGCACCAGCATGGTCGCGGTGATGCGGTGCTGCTCAATCATGTCGAAGAAGCCGTCGGGGCTGAAGCCCTGCATCACGTAGAAAGCGCCGCCCTTCTGCAGCACCGGGATGAAGAAGGCTGCCGCCGCGTGGGACAGGGGCGTGGCGATCAACATCCGCAGGTCCTCGGGGAATTCCCACTCCGCCAGCTGGATCTGGGTCATGTAGCTGGTGACCCGGTAGCTGCTCATCACCCCCTTGGGCTTGCCGGTGGTGCCGCCGGTGAAATTGACCGAGGCGATGTCCTCCGGGTTCACGTCCGGCGCCACCAGCGGCAGGGGCGCGAAGCCGTCCGCCAGTTCCAGATAGTCGATGCCGCTGTCGCTGGGGCCGAAGGCCAGCAGGTGCTTCACCCCCGGGACCCGCTTTTGCAGGGCACCGGCGTGGGCATCGAAAGCCGTCGGGTCGAAAACCAGGGCGTCTATCTCAGCCGCCTCCAGCACGTAGGCGTGGTCCTCCAGCGAACCCAGCGGGTGCAGCGGCGTACCTATGCAGCCCGCCAATTGCATCGCGGCAATGTTGGACAGCACCTCGGGGCGGTTGCCGGAAATCACCGCCACCCGGCTGCCACGGCCCAGGCCCAGGGACTGCAGGGCCTGCACCAGCTGGCTGGTGCGCTCTCGCACTTCGCGGTAGGTGGCGACCTTGTCGCCCAGGAACAGGCAGGGCTGGTCGTGGTAGCGGTTCAGGCCCTCGATCAGCAGGTGTGGCATCAGGGGCGGGTGGTAAAGCGCATTGTTATCCATTTTGTTGTTGCTCCTGACAGTGATTATTGCGGGTCGACGCAGAGACCGCGGGCGAGGGCAGTGAACATGTCTGCCACGCCGCGTTTGCTGAGGGCGGCGTCCACCACCATGCTGGAGCCATGGAAAGTGCCGGGATAGCAGTGGATTTCGGCGGACACGCCGGCGGCCAGCAAGCGCTGGGCGTAGATCAGGGCTTCATCGCGCAACGGGTCGAACTCCATGGCGGTGACGCAGGCGGGGGGCAGGCCGGCGAGGTTCTGTTCCCGGGCCGGGGCGGCCAGCGCGGGGACATTGTCGGCGCCGCGCTGGTAGTTGCTGCCCAGGTAATAGTCCCAACTTTGTTCGGCGTTGGGCCGGTGCCAGATCGGGGTGTCGGTGAAGGCCGTCATGCTGGGGGTGTCGAGCCGGTCATCCAGTACCGGAATGGACAGGAACTGGTAGCACAGGGCCGGGCCGCCGCGTTCCCGGGTCGCCAGGGTCGTGGCCGCGGCCAGGCAGGCGCCGGCACTCTGGCCCATGATGCCGAGGCGGCGGGCGTCAATGCCGAGGCTGTCGCGCTGGGCGTGGGTCCAGCAGAGGGCCGCGTAGCAGTCCTCCAGCGGGCCCGGAAAAGCCGTTTCCGGGGACAACCGGTAGTCCACCGACACCACCACAATGCCCAGGTTGCGGCACAGGGCGACGCAGCTCGCGTGCTCGCTCTCCAGGTTGCCGAAGACAAAGCCGCCACCGTGCATGTAGATCAATCCGGGCAGCGCGGCGCTGGCATTCGCGGGCTGGTACACGCGCACCGGTACCTCGGGGTCGCCGGCCGCGCCGGGAATGTTGTGATCGGTGATGTTGAGGCCGCTGGTATCCAGCTCTGCATTGCCCGGTGCCACCATGGCGTCCATGGTGGCGCGCATCACCTGTGGCTCCTTCAGGTCGAAGGGTGGCAGCAGGTCGAGGATCGGGCGCAGTTCGGGGTCTATGTTGTATTTCATTCGATGGGCTCCGCACTTACGAGTATTAGTGTGCCCATTGTCGGATGTCAGGCACGGGGTGTCACGCCCCGGCGTTGAGGAGAGGTCCAAGTATAAATACTGGCTGTGTATTTGACGGGCCGCGCAGGTCGGGCCGCGCAGGACGGGCCGCGCAGGCCGCGCAGGCTCAGTCCCGATAGAGAATATTGGTCACCGCGATGCGGGTGGTCAGGCAGGGATGTTCCTCGGCGCGAACGTGAGCCTGCTCGATGACCGCGTGCCCGCTGACGACGCGGCCGAAAGCAGCGAATCCCTGGCCGTCATGGTGCCGGTTGCCGCCGAAATCGAGTGCCGGCTCCCGCTGCAGGCAGACAAAGAAACTGCCGTAGACCTCTCCGGGCTCGAAGCGGGCGGTGGATACTACCCAGCGTTCATGATGCAGGGCGGTCAGCCCGGTGTGCTCATGCCTGATCCGGGTCCGTTGCTCATCCATCCCGGCGCGAGTGCCAACCTGCACCACGTCAATCGGACTGGTATCGTCGCCGCCGTGCTTGCTGGTCGAGACAATCCGGAAGATGCTGCCATTGCGAAAGGCCCCGTTGCGGGCGAGCGCGGCAAAGTAGTTGCAGGTCACCGGCGCTGCGTCCGGTCGCAACAGTACGCGGAAATCGCCCAGCTCGGTTGCGACTTCTAGAAACGCCACCTTGTTGACTGCTACGCGACGGGCAGCAGGACTGGCGTCCCGACCCAGAGAATCGTCGCTGTATTCTTGCTCTTGTTGACAATGTTGTGGCCGAGCTGGGTGTTCATGTGCACACAGTCCCCCGCCTTCAGACTGAACACCTTGTCGTCGATGAGTTGCTCCACCCGGCCCTTGATGATGTAGAAGATATCCTCCCCCTCCTCCCGGTGAACCGTCGGCAGTTCAACGCCGGGCGGGATATCCATCAGCAGCGCGCTCATTCGCTGGTTCGGGATTGACGCATTCAGTACGCGGTAGGTGATCGGAGAGTCAATGTTCAGGTACTGCGGGTCACTGCCCTTGCTGACCAGTTCTGCCGGTACCGGCGGTGATATGAAGTAGTGAATGTCTGTGCCGAGTGCACGTGCAATGTTGATCAGGGAAACGATTGACGGTGTCGCCTTGCCGCGCTCCGCCTGCGACAGGAAGGCCGCAGACAGCTCTGCCTTTTCCGCCAGCTCCTGCAGGGTGAGCTTCTGCTCCAGGCGCCTCGCCTTGAGCAGCCCACCCAGGGAGCGTTTCATCATTGAGTTCTTTTTCTTTTCCACGTGAGTGTCCTCGAACAGCGTCTAGGAAGTGTACCCGAGGAAAAGATTTTGTCAAAAAATATTGACATACTTAAAATTTTAACCCATTTTTAAAGCAACACAAATCGGCTATGGGATCTGGGGAGAAGGGCAAATGAAGAAAATACCGGGTAATGGATTGACGCGTACATGCGCGCTGCTGATGGCATTTCCAGTCGCCCCGCTGGCTCTGGCCCAGGCCGGGAAGCCCGAGGGCGCGATGGTGCTGGAGGAAGTCACCGTGACGGCCCGCCGCCGCGACGAGAGCCTGCAGGAAGCGCCCTATGCGGTGACCGCGTTCACGGCGCAGGCCCTGAAGGACGCGAACGTGCAGCGCATGGAAGACTTTGTCGCCTTGACACCGAACGTGACGCTCGCGACCTCGCAGGGAATCGGGACCAGCTTTCTCAGCATCCGCGGCCTGACCCAGGTGCGCAACGGCGAGGCGCCGGTCGCGACCATTATCGACGGCGTGCTGCAGTTCAGCGGCATCCAGTTTCGCCAGGAACTGTTCGATGTCGAGAGCGTGCAGGTGGTGAAGGGCCCCCAGGGTGCAATCTACGGACGCAATGCGACCGGTGGCGCCATCATTATCAATACCCGCCGCCCCACCAATGAGACCGAGGGTTACGTCAGTGCCGGCGCGGGTTCAGGTGACGAGTACTTGCTGGAGGGCTCTTACGGCGGGGCACTGATTGACGACCGGTTGTTTGCCCAGGTATCTGCCAGGCATATTGATCGCGACGGCTACCTGACCAACATTACCCGCAATGAGGAGGCGGACCGCTTCGAGGATTCAGTGCTGCGCGGACGCCTGATCTACGAGCCGACCGCGAATCTCACCATCGACCTGCGCGCCACGATGGCGCAGCACAAGGGCAGGGGTATTGGCTTCCAGTTCCAGGGCGTGGACCTGGCGCCGGACGGAATCACCGCGATTGGCTTCGGTACCGATACCGGGCCCATCGATGCCAACAATGTGCTGCCGGTGCGCGACAACAATGTCGACTACGGTGAGCGCGACATGTACGACCTCGCACTCAAGGTCGACTGGACCACTGACCTGGGTACGTTGATTTCAACGACCAGCTTTACCGATCTGGAGGAGTGGTCGGATTCCGACCAGTTCCCCTACACGGCCGCCATGAGCCCGCCGGAGCTGTTTGGCAATGATGGCACCCAGACCGGGTTTTTCGACATCGAGGCCTGGAGCCAGGAGCTCCGTTTCCGCTCGCCAGACGAGCAGCCTGTGCGCTGGGAAGTGGGTGTCTATTACCTGGAGTGGGACCGGTTTGTATCCCTGTCCACCGGGGTGGACACGGGCGCCGGGATCATTCGCCTGGAGCGCGAGCCGACTACTGATCCGCGCAATCCCTCTACCTCCTTTCTCGCTGACGACAACAGCAATACCGCCATGGCGGTGTTCGGTCAAACCAGTGTGGATATAGGCACTGATTTCGAACTGTCGCTGGCGCTGCGTTACGACGAAGAGGAGCGGGTGCAGGACGTATCGCCATTGCAGTTCCCCGCGGGCGTGCCGGGAGCGCGCAACAAGGAAACCTTCGACATGATCCAGCCGAAGGTCACCCTGCGCTATCAGCCATCGGATCAACACAACTGGTACGCCACCTGGGGACGGGGCTTTCGCAGCGGCCAGTTCAACCAGAACGGCATCTCCGACGTGGCGGCCTCTGTCGGTCTGGTCGGGCTCAGTGACGTGGTCGATCAGGAGGAATCCGAATCCTTTGAGGTGGGTTACAAGGGTCTCTACTTCAATGATCGCCTGCGCCTGATCGGCGCGGGTTTCGCCACCAAGGTCGAGGGCCAGCAGTTCTTCTCCTTCATCGGGGCGGTCAGCGCCCAGATCCTCACCAATATCGACGAAGTGCAATTGTACGGTGGGGAGCTCGAGCTGAACCTGCGGGCGACGGAGAATCTCGACCTGTACGCGTCCGTGGGCTACACCGACAGCGAGATCAAGGAGTATGTGGTTGATCCGGGCGTGGAAGGCAACGATGCACCGTATATCGCGGACACCACGTTCAACCTCGGCGGCCAGTATGAAGTGCCGTTGAACTTTGCCAACCTGAACCTGTTTGCCCGGGTCGATTACGAGCGCCGCGGCGAGCAGTACTGGGATGTGCAGAACTCGACGGCGCGCGATCCGCTGGATTTCCTCAGCCTGCGCATTGGCGTCACCGACGCCGATGACAAGTGGTCCGCGATCTGGCAGGTGCAGAACGCGCTCGACGAGGAATACAACTCGGAGTGGGTGGCAGGGGGCTTCTCCGCACGGGCACCGGGCAAAATCTGGAACCTTCGACTCAGGTATAACTTCTAATCATGACCAAATATCATGTTTCAGCTGACATCGGTGGTACCTTCACCGACATCGTGATCGAGCCCTCGGATGGACCGGTCTTCGTCAACAAGGTCCCGACCACGCGGGAAAATCCGGCCCTGGGCGTGATTAACGGCATCAAGGATGTGGTGCCCGATCTCGCCGATGTCGAGTACTTCGTGCACGGCACCACGGTGGGGCTCAACGCCTTTCTGGAGCGCCGCGGCGAGCGTGTGCTGCTGGTGGCTACCGCGGGCGCGGGCGACAGCTATGTGATCGCCCGTGGCAACCGCAATGCGCTTTACGACCTGCGCTACAGCAAGCCGGCGCAGCTGGTGCCGCGCCGGGACGTGCATGAGGTGCGCGGCCGTCTGGCCTGGGATGGCCGCGAGATCGAGCCCCTGAACGAGGCAGATTTCCAGCCGATCATAGACAAGGTCAAGGCGGAGCAGATCAACGCGGTGGCCGTGTGCCTGTTGCACAGCTACGCCTATCCCGTGCATGAGGTGCGAGCCCGGGAAATCCTGCGGGCAGCGCTGCCCGGGGTGTCGATCTCGCTTTCACACGATGTGGCGCGGGAGTGGCGCGAGTACGAGCGGGCGTCCTCGGCGGTCATGAACGCCTACGTGGCGCCGGTGGTCGAGCGCTATCTGCTGAGCCTGCAGGAGCAGCTGCGCGAGCGCGGCATGCGTGCTGGCGTGCATATCATGCAGTCCAGCGGCGGCGTTACCACGGCCGATACCGCGCGCGAAAAGCCGGTCTTCACCCTGCTCTCGGGGCCGGTGGGTGGCACTATCGCCGGCGCTTCGCTGGCCAAGCGCGCCGGGCGTCCCAACCTGCTGTGTGTCGATATGGGTGGCACCTCCTTTGACCTCAGCCTGGTAGTCGATGGCGAGGCCAGCACCACCCTTGAGACCGAGCTGGAGGGCTTGCCCCTGCTGATGTCGATCGTGGATATCCAGACCATCGGTACCGGTGGCGGCTCGGTCGCCTGGCTGGACGATGACGCGGTCCGGGTGGGGCCCCGCAGCGCCGGCTCCGTACCCGGCCCGGCCTGCTATGGCAATGGCGGCACCGAGCCCACGGTCACTGATGCCAATCTCTACCTGGGTCGCCTGGGCGCAAAGTCCCTGCTCAGTGGCGAGATGTCACTGGATGCCGCGGCTGCGAGTGAGGCGATCGAGTCGCTGGCCCGGCGCGCGGGCATGGAGCCGCCGGCTTTTGCCGAGGGCATTCTGGCGATTTCCAACGCCGCCATGGCCGATGCCATGCGCACCATCACGGTCAGCGAGGGCGTGGACCCGCGCGACTTCACCCTGGTCGCCTTTGGCGGCGCCGGCCCGATGGCAGCGGTGTTCCTGGCCGAGGAGCTGGATATCCGGGAAGTCCTGATTCCGCGCTTCCCGGGTACGTTTTCCGCCTGGGGCATGCTGCAGACCGACCTGCGCCACGACCTCACCCTGAGCTTCTTCCGGCCCGCGGCGACAGTCACGCCCGAGGAACTCGAGAGCCTGTTTGCCGAGCTGGAAACCGAAGGGCGGGAAGCGGTGGAGCAGGAGGGCATCTCCGGCGACCGCGTGTCCTTCCTGCGCTCTGCCGACATGCGCTACTCGGGCCAGGAATACACCATCAACATCGCCTTGCCGGCAGAGCTGGATATCGCCGCGCTCAGCGCGCGGTTTCACGATACCCACAAGCAGCGCCACGGCCATTCCAGCCCCGAAGCGCCGATTGAATTTGTCAATCTGCGGCTGGCGGCGATCGGCGCGATCGGCAAGTACGACGAGCATCCGCACACGGTCACCGGCGACGGCAGCGATGCCGTGATCGGGCAGCGCGAGGCGGTATTCCGCGGCGCCACCCTCGGCACCCAGGTACTGCGGCGCGACCGCCTGCCCGTGGGCTATGAGCTCACCGGCCCTGCCATCATCGAGGAGCAGAGCGCGACCACGGTACTGCCGGACGGCTGGCAGCTGCGGGTCGACGAGGAGAGCAACCTGATACTGACCCGAGGAGCCGCAGCATGAGCACGGTAGATCCGATCACCACGGAAATCATCCGCAATGCCTTTATCGCCATTGCCAGCGACATGAACGCCACGCTGATTCGCAGCGCGTTCACCCCGGTGATCTACGAGGGCAAGGACTGCTCGGTGGCGCTGATCGACGAGAACGGTGAAGTCCTCGGCCAGTCCCTCGGTCTGCCGCTGTTTCTGGGCAACCTGGAGATCTGCGTCAAGATCATGGCGGAGCGCTACGGCTGGGACTATTTCAAGGAAGGGGACGTGTTCTACATGAACGACTCCTACATGACCGGCACCCACCTCAACGACTCCACCATCATCATGCCGATATTCTGGCGCGGCACCCGGGTGGGCTTCGCCGCCTCGCGCGCGCACTGGCTGGACGTGGGTGCCAAGGATCCGGGCACCCCGGTGGACTCCCACGAGATCTACCAGGAAGGCACGCGCTGGGGGCCGACCCGGCTCTACGATGGGGGCCAGCCGCGACACGATGTGATTGAACTGCTGCGCCTCAACAGCCGCTTTGGCGATGCCACCATCGGTGACCTCAACGCGCAGATCGCCGCCGGCCGCACCGGCGAGCAGCGGCTGCAGGCCCTGTTCGACCGCTTTGGCGCCGATGCCATCCGCGCCGCCCGGGACGAAATCTACAAGCAGACCGAGGCCAAGGAACGCGAGGCCATTCTCGCCCTGCCCGATGGCGAGTACAGCGCCGAGGGCACCATCGACGATGACGGCCTGGGCAACGGTCCGCTGGGGGTGAAGCTCACGGTGCGCATCGCCGGCGATGGCATGACCGTCGACCTCGCCGGGTCGGCGCCGCAGGCCACCGGCCCGGTCAACTGCGGGCTCACCCAGACCGTGGCCGCGGCGCGCGTGGCCTACAAACTGCTGATCTGCTCCGAGGTGTCGCCCAACGGCGGTTCTTTCCGGGCGCTGGATGTGCAGGCGCCGCCGCGCTCGATCTTCCACGCCCAGGAGCCCGCGCCCTGTGGCTGGTATTTCACCCCGCTGGGCCTGCTCATCGACCTGATCGTGAAGGCGCTGGCCCCGGTACTGCCGGACAAGGCCGCGGGCGCCCACTACGGCGACTCCATGGTCATTACCATTGCCGGACAGGATCCGCGCAACGACGACGACTTTTTCCTGATGATCGAGCCCACCACCGGCGGCTGGGGTGCCTTCAACGGCGGCGATGGCGCCAACTCCCTGATCAACAACGTCAATGGCAGCTTCAAGGATTTGCCGATCGAGATATTCGAGAGCAAGTACCCGCTGCGCATACTCAGCTACGGCATTCGCCAGGACTCCGGCGGCGCCGGCAAATACCGCGGCGGCAACGGCACTTATCGCGAGTACCTGGTGGAGTCCGACGCGTCGCTGTGGCTCTGGTTCGAGCGCTCGGATACCCCGGCCTGGGGCCTGTTCGGCGGCGGCTCCGGTGCTCCCCCCACGGTCCTGATCCAGCGTCCCGGGCAGGAAACCCTGGAGCGGCTGAAAGCCAATGACATCAAGATGCCACCCGGCACCGTGATCAAGTCGATGACGGGCGGTGGTGGTGGCTACGGCGATCCGCGGGAGCGTGACCCGAACAGTGTGCAGGAAGACCTGCTGGACGGCTTTATTTCGCCCGAGCATGCCAGCGCGGTCTATGGGGTCAGCGCGGAAGCATCGGGCCGGTAACCGTGTCCACGCCGGAGGTCGGTGCAGGGGATACCCTGTCCGGGGTGCATATTGCGCTGGTGATTATCGGCGGCACCATCGGCATGGCCGTATTCCTGGTGTCGGCCCAGATCGGCGGGTCGCTCGGTCTGCAGCGCGCCGCCTGGGCCTTTGTGGCCGGCTGCCTGATTCTTGCGGTCATGGGATCCCTGACCTCCCATGTTGGCGCCACTACCCGCTGCACCACCTACCAGCTGTGCACGCAGGCTTTCGGTGGTGCCGGCGCCCAGCTGGTCAACACCGTGATCGCGCTGTCGTTGATCGGCTGGTTTGCAGTGATCAGCAATACCCTGGGTTCGCTGTCGGACTTTGTTTTCTCGCGCCTTTATGGCTGGCAGCTGCCAGTGCCGGTCTACATCGCCGTCAGCAGTACGGCGATAGTGCTGGTCACCGTTACCGGGTTTCGCGGCATCGACAGGATAGCCCTGTGGATGACGCCGGCCATGCTGTTGCTGGTCCTCTATGCGGCCATGGGCAGCGTCGACCAGGTCGCGCACTGGGACCGCCCTGTTGCGGGCGCCACGGCGATGAGTTTCTCTGCGGCCGTCTCCGCGGTGGTGGGGTCGTACATCGCGGGGGTGATCATCCAGCCCGATTACAGCCGCTTTGCTCGCAGTGCGGGCCACGCCGTGGGCGCTGCCTTTGTGGCGCTCGGGGTCAGTTTTCCCGTGGTGATGTTTCTCGCGGCCATTCCCGGTTCGGCACTGAGTCATGTGGACCTGCGCGGCCTGCTGTTGGCCATGGGGGTCGGCCTGCCGGCGTTCACCCTGCTGTTCCTGGGAGCCTGGTCTTCGAACGTCCTCTGCCTGTATTCCTCCAGCCTCTCCATGTCCACGGTGATCCGGCGGGCGACCTACTGGAAGGTGGTGGTTACCATCGGTGTGCTGGGCACCCTGCTGGCGATGGTGGACGCGCAGACCTATCTGGTGAGCTTCCTGGTGCTGCTGGGAATAACCATTCCGCCGGTGGGTGCCATTTATCTGGTGGAAGCATTGCTGCTGACGCGGAGGCCGCAGGCACTGGCCGTTGCCAACGATGCCTCCGCCCTGTCGCCGCCAACGCAATGGCGGGCGGTCCTCGCCTGGGCACTGGCCACAGGGTTCGGCTTTGGCGTCCAGAACGAGCTGCTGGCGATCACCGGCGTCTCATCCATCGATGCCATCCTGGTGTCGGCGGTGGTTTTCCTGCTGCTCAATCGCCGGCGCATCACACTTTTTTCCACGGGAGATCAAACCTATGCATAAGGCCTGGGTAATGCACGACTACAGCGGTTTCGAAGGACTCCGTCTGGAGCAGTTCCCCGACGAGGACCCCGGCCCGGGCGAGGTCCGGCTGCGCATCGAGGCCTTCGCCCTGAACTGGGGCGACATGGACCTGATGGAGGACCGGTACTCTTACAGCTTCTCCAGCTTCCCCGCCAGGATCGGCATGGAAGCCGCGGGCATCGTCGACGCGGTGGGTCCAGGCGTGGAGGGCATTGAAGTCGGGGCTCGCTACAGCGCTCTGCCGCACTTCTACGACAACCGCGGTGCCAGTGGCGAATCCCTGATTGTCAGCGCACGCTACCTGACCCCGGCACCACCCAGCTTGAGCGCAGTCGAAAGCGCGTCCATATGGATGCAGTACCTGACCGCCTATTACCCGGTGGTGGAGCTGGCCCGGGCGGCGCCCGGGCGGGTGATTCTGGTCACAGCGGCAACCAGCACCGCGGGCACCGCTGCCCTGGAGATCGGGCGCAAGTGCGGTGCCACCATGATCGGCACCACGCGTTACGAGTACAACCGTGCCTATCTGCAGGAGGCGGGTGCCGATCACGTGATTGTGACGGGCGCGTCCAATGAGGGATTCGCAGATGAGCTGAAGGCGCTGACCGATGGCCACGGTATCGATGCAGCCTACGACTCGATCGGCGGGGGACTGATGAAAGAGTACGTCGGCGCCCTGGCCAAGAATGCACGGATCTTTTTCTACGGCATGCTGGACAAGGACTTCCCGGAGATTCCCTACGCCGCACTGTTCCAGTCCAATGCCCTGTTCCAGGCTTACTCGGTGTTCAACTACATCGAGGATGACGAGATGTGCGCCAAGGGTATCGACTGGGTCAACAGCGCCCTGGCAGCGGGCGACATCTCACCGGTGATCGACCGTGTCTACCCGCTGGAGGAGTACGTGGAGGCCTGCCGCTACCTGAAGGAGCCCAGGCGTAGCCACGGCAAGGTGGTTATTGAAACCGGTATTGGCTGACTGGCCAGTTCGGGCCGCGGGTCGGGCCGCGCAGACTCAGGCCTGGCAATCAAGCACGATCTTGCCCGGCACCGTACCCGCGTCGATCAGGCGGTGCACCTCCGCCGCCTCCGCCAGTGGTCTCACCTCCGCCAGGGCCGGGTGCAGCCGTCCGTCCTTGAGCCACTGCAGCAAGGTCATGACGTCTTCCCGGAACTCTTCCGGGTTTTTCTCGCGCCGGGACTGGATATTGTAGAAGCCGGTCCGGCGCCCGTCCGGCAGGCAGCGCCAGAGGCCCAGCAGTTTGGCGAAGCCCCACAGCAGTCCCGGTATGGACTCCTCCCCGGTGGTTACCTGCAGGGCGCCGAAGCCCACCAGCTTGCCGCCTTTGGCCACACAGCGGTAGGAGCGGGACCAGTTGTGACCGCCGATAGTATCGAGGACTGCCTGCACACCCTTGCCTCCGGTGAGCCGCGAGATTTCCGCGACAAAATCCGTGTTGCGGTAATCGATGGGGATGGCGCCGAAGCTGCGCACCAGGTCGTGCTTGCCGGCGGAGGCGGTGCCGTAGGCAGTGAGCCCCAGCTCCCGCGTCAGTTCCAGCAGGGCCGTACCCACCGCACCCCCGGCGGCGTGGACCAGCACGCTGTCACCGGACTTGAGGCTGCACTCCCGGGTCAGCATCTGGTAGGCGGTGGTGTAGGAAAGGATCATGCACACCGCCTGCGCCGGGTCCAGGCCGGCGGGGCAGGGGATTACCCGTGCAGCGTCGGCCAGCAGGTACTGGGTGTAGCCACCGATCACCGGCATGTCTGCTACACAATCGCCGACCTGGAGCGTGTCCACGCCGCTGCCGATCGCATCCACCACCCCGAACCAGTCGTAGCCCGGGGTGAAGGGCGGCTTCTGCTTCACTCCGGGATACTGGCCGCGGCGAATAATGGTGTCGGTAAAGCCGGTGCCGGCGGTCAGCACCCGCACCCGCAGCTGGCCGGGGCCGGGCTCGGGCAGGGAGTTCTCGGTCACTAACTGCAGCTTGTCCGGGCCGCCGAAGGCGCTGAGCTGGATGTGCTGCCAGGAGGTGGAAGTCATGAATGCCGTGTCCTATCGATGGTTAGTCTCGCCTGCTGCGGAGTATTGCCCGCTGCGGTTGCTGTTGTCCAATGCAGCTTGGTCCTGCTAGATTGAGTCGATCTGGCCAACGGGACTTGCTATGGAAATCATTGATGTACATGAAGCCAGGTCCGGCCTCTGCCAAATGACCGCTGCATGACCACACTGCGCCAGACCAATCTCGCCCGCCTCGCCGGCCAGGAATTCGATGTGCTGGTGATCGGCGGTGGCATCAACGGCGCTGTTTCCGCCGCGGCCCTGGCCGGGCGCGGGGTCAAGGTGGCGCTGATCGAGCGCGATGACTTCGCCAGCGGAGTCAGCTCCCAGTCCTCCAACCTGGCCTGGGGCGGCATCAAGTACCTGGAGAGCTGGGAGTTCCTGCTGGTCAACAAGCTCTGCCGCTCCCGCAACAAGTTGATGCGCGCCTATCCTTCCACGGTGAAGGAGATCCGCTTTTTCACCACCATCCAGAAGGGTTTCCGCTGGCCGCCCTTCTTCATTTTTCTCGGCAGCCTGCTGTACTGGATCATGGGGCGCTTCAAGACTGCGCCGCCGAGGTACGTAAGTGCCCGCCAACTGGAGGCCAGCGAGCCGGTGATCAACACCGACAATGCCGCCGGCGGCCTGGAATACTCGGACTGCTACCTCTACGACAACGATGCCCGCTTCGTTTTCGGCTTCGTGCGCAAGGCCCTGGATTACGGCTGCGTGGCCGCCAACTACGTGGCCGCCACGGCCATGCACCGGGAGCGGGGGCGCTGGCTGGTCGAGGCGCGGGATACGCTCAGCGGCGAGACCTTTACCGTCGCGGCCAGGGCCCTGGTGAATGCCGCCGGCCCCTGGCTGGACCAGCTCAACCGCGACACCGGCGTGGACACCGCGCACCACCACCTGTTCTCCAAGGGCATTCACCTGATCGTGGACCGCGTGACCGACAACCGGCGCGTGCTGACCTTTTTCGCCAGCGACGGTCGCCTGTTCTTCCTCATCCCCATGGGCCCCCGCACTTGTGTCGGCACCACCGATACCCAGGTGGAGTCTCCTGAAGTGGGTGTGACTGACGAGGACCGCGATTTCGTGCTGGCGAACATCAACACCCTGCTGGACATGGATCCGCCCCTGACTCGCGACAGTATTATTGCCGAGCGCTGCGGCGTGCGCCCCCTGGCTGTGCGCGGCCACGGCGGCGTGGCCGACTGGGTGCAGCTGTCGCGCAAGCACGTGATCGAGGTGGATCGCGAGCGCCAGCACCTGAGCATCCTCGGCGGCAAGCTCACCGACTGCCTGAACGTGGGCGACGAGGTGGTGGCGGAACTGGCGAAGCTGGGTATTGCGGTGCCTGAGCCCGATGCCTGCTGGTACGGCGAACCACCGGCAGCCCTGCGCGAGGAGTACCTGCGCCAGGCGCGGCTGATGAACCTGGACGAACTCACCGACCCCTCCTCCTCGGAGCCTCTGAGCGAACGCTTCTGGCGCCGCTACGGCCAGTCGGCCTTCCACCTGCTGGAGCGTATCCGCGAGGACCGCAGTTGCGCCCGCCTGCTGATTGCCCGCGCCGAATACACCCGCTGCGAAATGGAGCTGACCGCGCAGCGGGAGATGGTGGTGAAGCTGGAGGACTTCATGCGCCGGCGCTCCAAGATCGAACTGGTGCTGCGCCCGGAAGAAATCGCCGGGGCGCCGGGCTTGCGGCGGGTGGCGGAGATACTTTTTGGCGCCGAGGCTGAGGGCAAGGTTGCGGAGTACCTGGCGAGGATGGGGGCATGAGCCATTCTAATCGAGTCGAATCGGGAACAGGGGCGCTGCTTCGCGCCATGGCGGCGTTTGCCGTAGTGGCTGCCATCTCCCTGCTCGGCATGACAGCCACTGCCGCGGGACCCTGTGAGGGAGAAGCGCACCGCCAATTCGATTTTTGGCTCGGTGAGTGGGAAGTCCGCACAGCCGATGGCACGCTCGCCGGCGTCAACAACATCTCCCGCGAGCATGGAGGCTGCGTGCTGCATGAGCGCTACTCCACCAGCCGTGGCTACAGTGGCGAAAGCCTCAATGTATTCGACCCGTCCCGCAAGGTCTGGCACCAGACCTGGGTCGACAACGCGGGTACCCTGCTGCTGCTGGAGGGCGGCCTTCGCGGCGAGAGCATGGTGCTCGAAGGTCAAACCACCGGCGCGGATGGCGAGATCATTCGGCACCGTATTACCTGGACCCCGAATGCCGATGGCAGCGTTCGCCAGCACTGGCAATCCGCCGACGCCGCCGGGAACTGGAGCACCGTGTTTGATGGCCGGTACACCAGGAACTAGCCCCACATTGAGGACGATTTTGTCCAGATTATTTGCCGCCATAACCGGGGCGATGAAATTTTTGCGCCAGCAGGTCCTCTAACACCGTGATCGTCATGGAAGCCCGAAAGGACCTGAGTCCAGGTGCCAGGGCAAACAGCAGGAGCAACACAATGAATGCGATGTCATTATTGAACCAGATCATGCAGCAGGCCAGTGGTGGCCAGGCGACAGGCCCCGGAGGCAATCCGGGCGGCACTGATCTGATGAACCAGCTCGGTTCCCAGCTCAAGGGTACAGGGGGTTCTGGCGGCGGCGGGATCGACATGAAAAGCCTGCTGGGTGGCGGTGCTCTCGGTCTGCTGCTGGGCTCGAAACGCGGTCGCAAGATGGGCGGGAAGGCGCTCAAGTACGGCGCCATCGCGGGTGTGGGCGCGCTGGCCTGGAAGGCCTACCAGAACCATCAGGCCAATGCTCACCAGGGTGCGCAAGTGCAAGGGACCGCCTACCAGCAGGGGCAGCCGCTGGAGCAGCTGCAGGGGCAGGCCCAGGAGCGGCGCGGCCTGGAAATCCTCCAGGCGATGATCATGGCGGCCCGTGCCGATGGTCACATCGATGGCAGCGAGCGCACCCTGCTGACGCAGGAAATTGAAAAACTGGGACCGGACGATGAGCTGCACGCCTGGATCCAGCAGCAGTTCGATGCGCCGCTGGATGCCACGGCATTGGCCCGCGCCGCCGACTCCCCCCAGGCCCGCCGGGAGATCTACCTGGTGAGCGCGGCGGTCATTGATGAGCAGAATCCCATGGAGCGCGCCTGGCTGGACCAGCTCGGTACCGCCCTGGAATTCGAGCCCGCCATGGCCAGGGAGCTTGAGCGGCAACTGCAGGGCAATGGCTGAAACCGCCGCCTGCGGTGCCTGGTGAAAACGCCCCGTTACTGGCTCCTGTTCCTGTCGCTGTGTGTTGCGGCGCTGCTGTTTTCACTGTGGCTGCGGGCCGGTACCGGTGCGGCACCGTTTGCCCTGCTGGAGGCGCTGACCGCACGGATCCAGGACTGGCGTCGAGACTCTTCGAATGTTGATCCAGACCTCCCGGGCAGCCTCGACGAGGCGTCGTCTTCGGCTGCCCACCAGACCCCGGCATCGTCCGTGTTTGACCACACGCTGGAAGACCAGCGGGCCTGTGCGCGGCCGCGAACAAAGTCACGGCGGGACACGGAGCGCCAGGTCTTCTACCGCTGGGTCGATGACAGCGGGCAAACCCACATGGCGGACCAACGTCCACAGGGGCGTATCGCGACGGTGCTGGATCTCGGCCGCGCGAAACAGGATTTCAGCTACGAGATAGTTGCCGAAGGCATCACCTTGCCGCAGAACTTCGAAGGGCAAGTCGCCGCAGGATCGAAGCGGATCTACGATATCTGGCACTTCTTCCTCGGCGAACAGCGCCTGCGGCAGTCACGCATTCGCCTGCTGATGGTCGGTGACCCCGCACGCTTTGACGCCTACTACGGCCCCATACCCATCGGGCGGGGCCCGGTCCAGGGCTTCTACCGGATGAACAACAACCAGGCGGTGGTGAAGGCCAATGCCAATGACCCGGCACGGAATCTGGCGGTGGCCTTGCACGAAGTCTCCCACCTGATAACGGCGAGTCATCTGGGTCCGACGCCGCCCTGGCTGACCGAGGGCCTTGCCGGGTATTTCGAAACACTTGAGGTCAGGGATCAGGCCGGGTTTGTCCACATAAACGAGGCGCACATGGCGCTGCTGCGCAGCACGACATTGCCGCCGCTTGCGGAATATTTCTCGATTGCCCGGGAGACATTCTATGGTCCCGACCGCAGCCTGCACTATGCCATCGCCTGGTCCCTGACGCACTTTCTGCTTGAGGGCGCCCCGGGGATGTATGCGCTGCAGCGTGTCATCCAGCAGGCAGAAGCCCGCTTTTGCCAGCCTTTTTCTGCCGTCGCCGAACTGGATGCCGCCTACCCCGGTGGGTTGCGGCGGCTGGAACGGGATTGGCTACAGTGGTTGGGGCGCAGCGCCAGTCGGGCAAGCTTGCACAAACTGGACTACGCTCCCAGGGTAGAAGCGCCTGGCGACAACCGCCACTGGTTGCCGCAAACGGCGCCAACCCGCAACTCAAGGAGCCTGTTATGCGCATAGCAAAAGACGACATCCCCGTCCGCATTGATGTTCCCGGTGCCACCGCCCGACAGCAAAGCGACTTTGGCGACGTGTCCGGGTACGGCAAGCTGGGGGCGGAATACTTTTCCTTCGGCGCCGGCACGGATATCACCGAACTGTTGCACGGCTTGGCTGGCGACAGTTGCCAGAGTCCGCATTGGGGCTATGTGGTTGCTGGTGCCATTACCGCGCTGTATTCCGACGGCAGTACGGAGACCTCCAGGACCGGCGACCTGTTCTACTGGCCTCCGGGACACAGCGTCAGGGCGGAAGATGACACCGACATCGTGATGTTCAGCCCCCAGGTGGAGCATTGCGCCGTCATTGATCACATCCGCAAGAAGGTCGGTCAGTAACGGGCAAGGCCTGGCAACAAGGTCGGCCCACACTGATATAATCCGCTACCGGGGGAACTCCATGGAACTGCTCGCCATCGCCGCATTTGCCTTTCTGGCAACTCATCTGGGAGTCTCCAGTACCCCGTTGCGGGGTGTGCTGGTCAGCGCCCTAGGGGAGGGGCTCTACCAGGGGCTCTATTCCCTGGTCGCCGTGGTGACACTGGGTCTGATGATCTACGCCTACGCGTCAGTGCCGCACCACGATTATCTCTGGCATCCCTCGCGGGGGCTGCACCTGGCCGCCTCGGGCCTGATGCTGGTTTCCTCGGTATTGCTGGCGATGGGCCTGCTGTCGAAGAACCCCACCTCGGTGGGCATGGCCTCGGCGGTCAGGCAGGATCTCGCGGGCATCTTCCGCATCACCCGGCACCCGGTGCAGTGGGCCTTCCTGCTGTGGGCCATCGCCCACGTACTGGCGAATGGCGATGTCGCCACGCTCATTCTCGCCGGGACCATCGGTCTGGTCAGCGGCCTGGGCATGCTGGCCATTGACGCCCGGCGGCGCCGCGGCGCAGATGCGGACTGGCAGGCTTTCTACCAGACCACCTCGGCCATCCCCTTTGCCGCACTTGCCAGCGGCCGCACCCGGCTGGCCCTGCGGGATTTCAACTGGGTGGCCTTTGCTGCCGGTCTGGTTCTGTACGCGGTATTCTACTGGTTCCACGGTAGCATTGCCGGGGTACTGCTGCGCTGAACCCGCGGGGATGACCATTACCGGATTCGATGAGCTGTTGTGTCCGCTGGACGGCGATTCCCTGCAGCGCCACGACGCCAGCTGGCGCTGCCCCGCCGGCCACAGCTTTGACATTGCCCGCCAGGGTTACGTGCATCTGCTGCCGGTACAGAACAAGCGCTCCCGTGATCCCGGCGACAGCCGCGAGATGGTGGGTGCGCGGGCGCGCTTTCTCGAAACCGGATTCTACCAGCCATTGGCGGCCGCGGTGGCGCGGGCTGCGCTGGAGGGCCTGCCGACCGACGCGCCGGCGAGCTTGCTGGACGCGGGGTGTGGCGAGGGCTACTACCTCCGCCGGCTGGCCGCGGCGGCCGCGCCGGGTCATGCACTTGCCCTGCTGGGCCTGGACATTTCCAAATGGGCGGTGCTGGTCGCGGCGCGGGCCGACCCGCGCCCAACCTGGGTGGTTGCCAGCAACGCAGCGCTGCCGGTTCCCGCGCACAGTATCGATAGAGTGCTCTGTATTTTCGGTTTTCCGGTCTACCCGGAGTTCGCGCGGGTGCTGAAACCCGGGGGCGAGGTGCTGCGGGCGGATCCAGGCCCCGCCCATTTGCGGGAGTTGCGCGAAATCATCTACCCGAAACTGAAGCCCGCAGGCAATGAGGTGGCTCCGGTGCCGGACGGCTTCACGCAGGTGTCGGTCGAATCCGTGAGCTATCCCATGATCCTCGGTGACGCCGACGCAATCGCCAACCTGCTGGCCATGACCCCACACCTGTATCGCGCCAGTGCCGCAGGCAAGGAAAAGCTGCTGGCGCACTCCCGGCTCGCTGTCACCGTGGATGTACGTCTGACCCGCCTGTTACGCACAGGGTGAGGACGCCCTCGGGAAGGCTATGTCGCCTCCCCGGTCGGACGGAACGACGCCGTGCAACGCACTCGGCCGGATGCCAGCAGCGCGTCCACGTCCTCCGCCATGTCGGCAAGCATTGCCGCCGCGGGCGCCGCGGCCTGCAGCAGACACCAGCCATCCCGCCCGGCCGCTTTGCAGGCATAGAGCCCCTTGTCCGCAAGACCAAGCGCGACATCCCAGTTGGCATCGGCGCTGCCATCACTGCAGGGCGGATAAACGGCCAGTCCGATGGAGCTGGTGAGCGTCAGGGCTGTGCCATTCTCCAGCGTGAATCTGCGCCGCTTCAGTGTGTCCCGAATCCGGTTGGCAAGGCCGACTATCTCGGACTCCGGAAGCGGCTGAAATACCAGTAAAAACTCCTCGCCCCCCCAGCGGAGCACGTGGTCGCGCGGGTGTACGAGGGCGCGCAGGACGTCGGCAAACTGGCGCAGAATGTGATCTCCGGCGTCATGACCGTGGACATCATTGACGCGCTTGAAGTGGTCGAGATCGAGCAGTGCTACCAGCATGCAGCGACCTCCATGCCTGCCGTTGGCGTGGCCTTCGTGGAACTCCCGCAGTAGCGGGCGGATCTCTGCGCTGAAATAACGGCGATTCCACAAGCCAGTCAGGGGATCGGTCATGCTGGTGGCTTCCAGTTGCCTGTTGGCGATGCGCAGTTCGTCCGTACGGGCTTCGACCAGTCGGTTGAGCGCCTGCTCGCGCGACTTCATGCGTCGGGTATTGAAATACAGTGCGGCAATAACCAGCGATAACATTCCGGCCATGCCCAGCGCGCGTGCGCCGACCGTTTCATGCCAGCGTGGCGCAACGACTATGTTCAGCTCTGCGGCCGCGTCTGACCAGACCCCCGCGTTGTTACTGCCCCGCACTTGAAACTGGAGGTCTCCGGGCGGCAGGTTGGTATAGAACGCGGTGCGGGGGCTACCCGCGTCCAGCAGGCGCCAGCTGTCCTGGAATCCGCGCATGCGGTAGGCGACTTGCACGCTGCCGGGATCCTGGTAGCTCAGGGCCGCGAATCCGATGTCGATATTGCGCTGTTCCGGGGGCAGCGTTACGGGACCGCTGCCGTTCAGCAACTGCCATTCGGTATCGATGCGTATACGGTCGATCTGCATGTTTGGCGGTGTCGGGTTGCGCTGGATGCGGCCCGGCTCCAGCGCCACAATACCGCTACGCGACGGGAACCAGAGGGCGCCATCCAGCAGTGCGACCCGGGCGTTGCCGGCGCCGTTGCAGCACGGTGTGGTCTGTGCGCCAGGTATGTCGCCGCGCTCGCTGAGAATCATTTCGGCCGCGATCTGGTCTGTCTCGCCGTCGAGGAACGCGTCGAGATCCGCCATGTCGAGACGGTAGAGTCCGCGGTTGCCACCTACCCAGAGGTGGGTGCCATATACCGCGATTGCGTAAGCCGCGTTGCTCGGCAATCCCTCGGACTCACCGAGTACCCGCCACTCATCCCGGTGCTGCACGAGCAGCTTTTCATTGCGGTTCCCGGCAATCAGGCGGCCGTCCGCAAGTTGCTGCAGGGCCAGGATATCGTGGGTTCCGGGGCCACCCGGCAGGGGAGCAAAAGAACCGTCGCGCTGGTACTCCATGATGCCTCCCTGGGTGCCGGCGAGAAGCCGGCCGTCCACGGTCTCGAGGAGTACCCGGGTCTGATGGGCGCTGTTGTCAGTGGCGGACAGCACTGCCTCGAGCTGGTTGCCATCCCAGCGCCAGACACCACTGCTGGCGCCAATCCAGTAGGCGCCGCGCCAGGCCAGAACAGCCCGGATTTCACTGCCGGCGAGCGGCTCGAATACCGCGGGAAATTCCGCTCGCTGCTCATCGCGCAGCCACCAGTACAGGCCCGCGCGCGTGCCCACCCAGACACGCGTCGGCTCGGGCAACAGGCTGTAGGCGTGCGGGTGCGGCTGCGCGGTGCCGCTCACCATGCGCTCGAAGCGGCCATTCGCGAAATAGGCCAGGCCGTCCGCAGTGCCCACCCAGAGCGCGCCGGATTCGTCGCGCGCAAGGGTCCAGGTCAGGCCTTCGTGCAGCCCCTCTGGCTCCGCGTAGCGCAGCGCATAGCCGTTCCACAATCTGGCGAGCCCATAGGAACGACTCCCCAGCCACAGGTTGCCCTCGTGGTCTTCGGCAACCGAGAGCACACTGCCGTCCGGAAACAGGCCTTCCGCACCCCAGCGGTCGACCAACTCGCCGTCGGCGAAGCGATACAGGGCGCCGTTGGTGCCTACCCACAGCGTGTCATTGCGGTCTGTGTAGATGACTTCTACCAGTCGACCACCGAGCTCCGGATGCGCCTCGACAAGCCGCCAGCGCCCCTGTTCCCGCACCAGTAGTCCCCGCGTTGTGCCCGCCCACAGGCGGCCATCGTGAGCGGCGAACGCGGTGACGGTACTGTTCCGCACTGACGCCGGCAGCTCGGCGCGCTGCCAGGCCTCGCCAGCATGCTCCATGATCAGGCCGCGGCCGCCCGCGACGGTTTCTCCCGCATGATGGAATACGGCGCGCAGTGGTCTCGCGGCCCCCAGTGCGACCGGTTCCAGCTCCCCCGTGCGCGTCCGCCAGAGACCACTGTCGGTCGCAACCAGCACCCAGCCATCGTCGGTCTCGGTGAAATCGTGAACGTCGAGACTGCGGGCGGGGGCGGGATCAACCCCGTGGAAGCGGTCATCCTGGAAAAAATGGGGCCTCGAGTCGTACCGATCCAGAGGCGGCCGCGGGAATCCAGAAATAGTGCCTGTATATTGCGAGTGGGTATCGCGGGGTGGCGGGTGGGATCAAATACATCAAAGCGCGTGCCGTCGAAGCGACTCAATCCGGCCTGCGTGCCGGTCCACATATAGCCCTCCGGCCCCTGTGCAACCGCCTGCACGGTGACCTGCGGCAGGCCGTCCCGAATGCTCCAGACAGTGCTCTCGAACTGGTGAAAGCGGATATCGGGCGAAAGTGCGTGGACGCCGCTGGCGAGCAACAGGCAGGTGAAGCCACAGAGCAGGCTTGCTGCGAAGCCACGTCGGGCGGTACGGTGCACGGTGGCGAGCGGCGCCCGCAACGCCGGGGACGCAGGGCATTGGCAGGGGAGGTTCATGGCGAGCATTCTATCCCTTTATGGACCTGCCTGCGCGCGGGAATCGAACCTGGATCCCTGCTAGAATCTGCCGCTCCATGGCAAGCAGGCAGTCCTCAACATGACCGACGTCATCACCGTTCCCGTTTCCTTCGGCGAAGTGCTGGACAAGATCACCATCCTCGAGATCAAGTCCGAGCGTATCGCCGACCCCGCCAAACTGAAGAATGTGCGCCTGGAACTGGCGGAACTGAGCCGGACCTGGGATGAGGCAGTGCCGGAGCAGGCGGCGATCGCCGAGCTGCGCCAGCAGTTGAAGGCAGTGAATGAATCCCTGTGGGTGATCGAGGACGATATCCGCGATCGGGAAGCGGCGCAGGATTTCGGGCCGCGCTTCATCGAGCTGGCGCGGGCGGTGTATGTCACCAACGACCAGCGCGCGAAACTGAAGAAGGATATCAACCTGGCCCTGGGTTCGCGCTTCGTGGAAGAGAAATCCTACCAGGACTACACGGCCAGGCAGACCCGCTAGTCGGGGACGCCTAGTCGGGAGCACCTGGTCGGGGGCGCCCAGCCTGGCCGTCGCTCCGCGCGGCCACCCAGCGGTCCAGCATGGCGCAGGCATCGGCCACGGTGATCAGGTCCATGGCGCCGGGGAATTCCGCTTTTGCGCCCCAGCGCGCCTCATCCTCACTCTTGCCGGTGAACTGCTGCAGCGCCTCGGGATAGCGGTTCACACACCAGTGCAGTGAGCCATAGGGGCCCGAGCGCAGCGGGTTGCTGGCGGCGTAGAGGCCCAGCACATCGGTACCGACGGCGCTGGCAATGTGTGCAGGGCCGGTGTCCGGGGCCAGCAGCAGGTCGGCATGGCTGAGCAGGGCGGTGAGCTGTTTCAGGGTGTCCTGGCCGCAGAGGTTGAGCGCGGGTTCGGCCATCGCAGCCGCAATGGCGGCACACATCTCCCTTTCCGCTTGCGCCGGGCTTCCCACCAGCAGCACCTGCATGCCGTGCTGGCGCATGGCGTGGTCCGCCAGGGCCGCATAGCGCTCCGCCCGCCAGTTGCGCAGCGGGTGGCTGGCGCAGGGGCTGATCACCAGGCTGCGGCGGGCCGGGTCCAGGTGGCTGTGTGCAAAGGCGTGATCGGTGTCTGCGAGTGGAATCGTCCAGAGGGGCGGTGCGGCCTCCAGTCCCAGCGGCTCCAGGAAGCTGGCGAGGCAGTCGCGCACATGCTGGCGCGGGGTGGCGGCGATGCGGCGGTCGATGAACAGCTGGTGCAGGTCCTTGCTGCGGGCGCGGTCGTAGCCGACCTTGGTCCGCGCCGGGATCACCGCGGCGGCCAGGTTGGCCCGCAGGGCCACCTGCATGTGCAGCAGGGCGTCGAAGCGCCGGCCCCGCAACTGGCGCCGCAGCTCCCGGTACCCGCGCCAGCCCGCTTTCTTGTCGAATACGATGAACTCGACCCCCGGCAGGTCCCCCACCAGCTTGTGTTCGATCCTGCCGATAATCCAGGTGATGTGGATGCCGGGCTGCTGCTCCTGCAGGCTCAATACCACCGGGACGACGTGAGTGACATCGCCAATGGCGGAGAGACGGAGGATACAGACGGAGTTGAGCACGCGGCGTTCCAGTTGGGCGCCCCGCAGGCTCGGCTGGAGGCTAAGTGGTGATCATTGGTACACTGCGGGCATTCTAACCAAGTCTGTCCTTTGGGTCTGTAGCCCCCACCTCCGGTGGGCCCAGCGACCGGGCCGGCAGCGTAATCGGGGTGCCAGACGCTTGAACAGCCGTACCGAAGCAGCGGTTATTACCGGTTCCTCAGCCCTGCTGTGCAATCCCGCTTTCAGCGCTGTTTCCGATGACTGGCTGGACCCGGAGTTCTGGGGTGAGCGGGCCAGCCCGGTAGCCTCCGGGGGCCGTGGTGGCGCCTGGTATATCAGCGCCAGCGCTGGTGAGTTTGTGCTGCGGCAGTACCTGCGTGGCGGCCTGGTGGCGCGGCTGTCCCGCGCCAGTTATGTTTTCACAGGCTTTGACAATACCCGCTCCCTGCGCGAGTTTCGCCTGCTGCAGCAGCTGCGCGCGCTCGGTCTGCCGGTGCCGGAGCCTGTGGCGGCACTGGCTCGCCGCCGCGGGCTGCTGCTCTGGCAGGGTGCCATCCTGGTGTGCCGGATACCGGGTGCCCGGCCGCTGCCGGAGTCCTCCGCCCTGGACGAAGACGATCTATGGGTCCGCGTGGGGAGGCTGGTGCGCGACTTCCATGATGCCGGTCTCGACCATGCCGACCTCAATTGCGACAATATCCTGGAAGCAGGCGGCGCATTGTGGTTGATCGATTTTGACCGCTGCAGGTTGCACCCGGGCAGCGCCCCGGTGGCTGGCTGGAAAAAATCCAACCTGCGACGCCTGCGACGTTCTGTGGCCAAGCGCTGCCGTGCGCTGTCTCCGGGGCGACAGGAGCAGCTGTGGCGACAGTTGCTGCAGGGTTACGAGACGGCCGCTCGCCGGGCCGGGTCGCCGCCGTGAGCAATATCATTCTGCAGCGGGAGCTGCACGCCAATACCCGCCGTACCCGCCTGACCTATCGCGGTACCGTGAACGGCCGCCCCGCAGCCATCAAGTGCTACCGCAAGCCGCTGTTCGGGGTGTTCCACTGGTTGCGCGCCGAAGTTCGAGGCCGGCGCCTGCGGGCGGCGGGCGCAGCGGTACCCGGCCTGGTGTATTCGGGCTGGTTCCCGGCGCAGCGCTGTTTCTGTTTCGCCACCGCTTTTCTGGAAAATTACCGGCCGCTGCGGGCGGTGCTCACCGAAGAGCCCTCCCGCGCGCGACAGCTGGCGCTGGTCGTGGTGCTGGGGCGCAGCCTGGGGGATGCGCACAACAAGGGCATCCTGCAGCCCGACTGCAACCTGACCAACTTCATGCTCGGTGACAACGACGTCCTGGCATTCGTGGACGAAGACGATATCCGGGTCTATCGAGCCGGGCTGTCACTTGCGCAGTCCCGCCTGAACCTGGCCAATGTGGCGGCGCGACTGCCAGACGGGGAAATGGTCGCAACCCTGCTGGAGGCCTATCTTGCGACACGCCCCGCCGGGGTGGGTGCGAGCTGGGACCGGGAGCGCTTTCAGGCGGCCATTGGCCACTGGCAGGACCGGCTGGCGCGCAAGCGGGCGCGGCGCAACATTACCGAGCGGCGTCGTTTCGACTGATTACCGCCGGCGCCGAATAGGCCAGCGCGCAGGCAATCACCAGGTTGAGCAGGTAGCGCCCGCTGGAATAGAGCATGTAGGCCTCGAACAGATTGATGATCAACCAGAACACCGTGAAGCCGGCGATGAACAGGAATGTCGCATCCGGCATGGCCTGCCTTTGCCAGGCTCGCCGCGACTGCAGCAGCAGCCACAGCACGAGCCCCAGGAACAGCAGTACACCGGGTAGCCCATACTGCGCGGCGAGATCCAGGTAGCTGCTGTGCAGGTGGGTATAGATCAGCTTCAGTTCCGGGGTGAGGGCTTCCGAGCGCTGGCTGATCAGGTGACTGCCATTGATGCCCCAGCCAGTTGCAGGCCGCTCCAGGATCCAGGGCAGGCCATAGATCCAGTAACGCACGCGTATGCCGACGCTGTCGTATTGCAGCGCCTCCACTTCCAGGCTCTCCAGCTGGTCGAAGGTGCCGCGCCCCTCTTCGAATTTGCCGAACAACTGTATTGCCAGCACCGTGGCGAGGGTCAGCAGGGCGGTGGCCGCCAGTAGAATCGGCAGCGCCCGGGCCGCGGTCCACTGCCGGCGCCTGGCCAGTATGCGCATCTTGAGCAGCGAAATCACCGCGATGCCAATGGCTGTGCCCAGCCAGATCCCCCGGGTCTGGGTGATCATGACGCCGGCACCGGTCAGCAACAACGCCAGCGCAAGCAGTGCCAATGTCAGTCGAGGCAGTCGCTGCTGCCCAATTCGGGACAGCGCCAGCGCATACAGGCTCAGAAATGCGGCGCCGAAGAACATGGCCGTATGCTGGGCATTGCGCAGGCCGAAATCCACCCGCTCGCCAGCGAAACCGCGCGCAATCTCGGCGTGGCCGCCGCCGGTAACCCAGGGCGCGAGCAGCAGGCCCCCGATTGCTCCCAGCCACAGGTACCTGACCGCTTCTGCCTTGCCCGCCAGCCAGAACGCGATGAACAGAAACAGCATCCAGCGTCCGAGCCGGTCCAGCTTCGGCGACGCCTCCACCTCGTAGCCGGACAGTACCGGTGCAAACCACCAGCTCGAGAGTTGCACCAGCAGTGCCGCCAGCAGAAAGAGCGCAGGTACCCGGAGAATTCCCGGGCGCACACCGGCCAGCAATAGTCCCAGTGCGGGCAGGATGAACATTATCTGGGCGATGTGCCCGACCCGGGGCAGGATCTGGTCCGAGGCGGCGAAAACCACGATGGCCAGCAGGCAGGGCCACTGCAGCCAGCGGTAGACGTTGGCTGCACGCCCGCCGCTGCTCGCCTGCCGTGTAGCGTTCCCGGTCATGTCGCCGGCAACTCGAGGAACCGGTGGACAATGGTGTCCGGCTCAAAGGGCGCCAGCCATGCCTGGTCGATGTCACGCGGCGGTTGCGCGAGCGTCGCCTGGATCAGGGCGGCCAGGTCGGGTGCGGTGCGTGGGCACAGGAATTGCTCCAATCCGCCGCGGAAGACATCGCGCACTCCCCCGGGGCAGTCCACGGAAACAACCGGCGTCCCGCAGGCCAGGGCCTCGGTCAGGACCAGGCCCAGCCCCTCGTATTCAGAGGCCAGTACGAACAGGTCGGCGCCGGCCATCCAGCAAAAGGGATTGCTGCGCTGCCCCGCAAACAGCACGCGGTCGCCAATGCCCAGGCTTGCAGCTTTGGCCTCCAGTGTGGGGCGCAGCTCGCCGTCGCCGACAATCACCAGCAAGTGTTGCGGCCGGCACCGGGCGTAGGCCTCCAGTAGCAGCGCGTGCCCCTTCTGCGGCACCAGGCGCGCGACGTTGATGATATAGGGTTCGCGCGGCAGGTCCGGGTCCGGCATGGCGGCCAGCGCCCTGATCTGTGCTGTCGGGCAGGGGTTGGTGATCACCCGCAGGCTGGCGGGGGTAATGCCGCCCAGCGCAAACGCCGCTTCGGCCGAAGCCCTGACACCGCTGGAGACGCAGACCAGATGGCGCCCGGCAAATACCAGCCGCCATTCCAGCTTTTTCTGCCACAGAGGGCGGTCATGGTGGATGACGTTCTCCAGTACATACAGGCAGCGCGGATCGCGCCAGGACCAGAAGTATTTGTAGGTGCCGAGGCCGCGGAAAATGATGCGGTCGAAGCGGCCGGTCTCTTGCTCCAGTCGGCGGATATGGCGCTGCAATAGCCAGCCACTGAGCCAGCCTGTCCAGATAAAGTGTGACCTCGGCAGGAGCACACCCAGCAGCAGCCGCGACAGCAGGAACACCGGGATACCAATGATGGACGCCAGCAGTGCCCGCTGCTGGTCACGGTAGTGCACGGTTACCTCGCGGTGCTCTGGCGCCAGTGTCCGGGGCCGGCTTCGGCAGGTGAGCAGGTGGCTGTCGTGGCCGGCCGCGGCGAAGGCGTCGGCGAGATTGACCGCGGCCCGTTCCATGCCGCCCATCTTCAGGCTGTGAACAATAACCAGGGTGCGCAAAGCGGTCATCTCTCCGCTGCGCGGGATTTGACGATACCGTTGCTGGCCCACCAGCTTCGGTCCCGCTTCACCGCCTTGCGGATGGCCCGGTTTTTGGCCCAGATCTCCGGCCTGGCATAGCCGCGGCCGTGATCCAGGTGCAGGCAGACCGTACTGAAGCGGATCTGCCGCGACTTGTGGCCGTAGTTCCACAGCCGTTCGCCCAGCTCCCGGTCCAGGCCGCCGTATTGCATGTCTTCGTTGAAGCCATTGACCGCCACCAGATCACGGGTCCAGGTGGAGCTGTTCATGCCGTTCCAGCTGGCGGCCGCCGGCGTCATGCGATTGAGCAGGTTCTGCTTCCAGGGCTGTCGCAGCAGCTTCCACAGCTTGTGGCTGCGGGGCTGGCCGCGGGCAATCAGCCAGTCGCGATCAAAGATTATGCCGCTGGCGATTTCTTCCTCGGTCAGGCTTTCTGACACCGGCAGGGTAAGCTTGATGTAGCCACCGGAGAGGAAATAGCCGGGCGCCGCGAGGCGCCGGTGCGTGGCCACCAGGTTTGGTTCCGGGATGCAGTCACCGTCGGTAAAGATCAGGTAGTCGCAGGCGGTGTTGGCGATGGCCCGGTTCAGGATCCGGCACTTGCGAAAGCCCTGGTCCTCCTGCCAGACATGCTCCAGGCGCAGGATGCCACGCTCGCGGAAGCGGTCGACCACGGCCCGGGTTTCATCCCCGGAGCCGTCGTCGGCAATGATGGCGGTAAAATCGCGGTGGCTCTGCTGTTCGTAGCCTGCGAGTACCTTGGCCAGCCACAGGGGCGAGTTGTAGGTGGTGATGACGACACCGATATGCTCGGGGGGCATTGCCTGTTCCTGTGTCTGGTCACACCGCTGCCGGTGAAGGTGGGAGTTTACCTCATCCAGGCGTGCGCGTGCGATCAGGGTTGCTGGTCGCGCTGATAGGGATTCGGTTGGCCCGGTGGCCGATGCCGGAAACGCTTGTATTCCCACTGGTACTGCGCCACGGCCTCGCGTACACAGGCCTCCACCGAACCGTTCAGCGCGGTGGTGGCGATCACCGGGTCCGGGTCCGCAATGCCCTCGACACAGCGGCGCACCACCAGCCGGAAGCCGCTGCCATCGGGCAGCCGTTGACACCAGGTCATCAACGGGGTGGCGCCGGACTTCTGCAGCAGTTTCGACACCAGGGTCATGGTCCGGACCTCGACGCCAAAGAAGGGTGCAAAGGCGCTGCCGGCGGCTGTCGGGCTCTGGTCCGGCAGGATTCCCGTAACCTCGCCTTCCCGCAGCATACCGATGAGGCGCGCGAGGCCGCGGCGGTCACCCGGTACATACTCGGTGCCCTGGCGGCCGCGCTGGGCGGTCATGTAGTCCTCGAAGCCGGGCAGGGAGGGCGGGCTGTACAGGGCTGCCATGCGGTAGCGGGTGGAAAAATACAGGCCACACAGCTCCCAGTTGCCCAGGTGGGGAGCGAGCAGTAGCAGGCCCTTGCCACTGGCGCGGGCCTCCGCCAGCAGCTCTTCACCTTCGATCTCTCGTACCAGGTCCAGACAGCGCTGTATCGGCCACTCCCAGATCAGGGGGATTTCCATGGCGACCTGGCCGGTGTGGCGCAAGCTGTCCCGGACCAGTTGCCGTTGCTGCGCCTCGCTCAGCTCGGGGAAACAGAGCCGCAGGTTGGTTGCCGTGACCCGGCGCGCGCGTGTCGGCAACCAGTTGGCGACGTTCCCGATCAGGCGGCCGAGGCGCTGCGCGGCGGGCAGGCTGAGTTTGCTGATGAGCCGGATCAGGCCGATGAGCAGTTGGGCGCGTGACAGTGCCATGGTGTGGGCTGGACTCCGGTTGAAAGGTCAGGGGCAGAAACTACCATCAGGGGCAGGGCAGCGCTATTGGCTGTTGCGATAGAAGTCCGGATCCTCCGGCGCGGGGCGGGTCTTGAAGCGCCGATGCATCCACAGGTACTGCTCCGGATGGCGGCGGACCTCCTGCTCTATGGTTGCGTTGACCAGGGTCGCGTCCGCCAGGTCATCGCCCGAGGGGAAGTTCTCCAGCGGCGCCCGGAAATGGATGTCATAGCCGGGGGCATCGCTGCGCCGAAAGTGACTGAAGGGCAGCACCGCGCAACCACTGTGCTCGGCGATACGCGAGGTGGCGGTAATCGAGGCGGCGTCGATACCGAAGAAGGGTGCGAACACGATTCCCTTGCGGCCATAGTCCTGGTCGGTGGCGTACCAGATCGTGCGGTTTTTCCGCAGCTGCCGCAGCAGGCCGCGCAGGTCCCTGGCCGACAGCACGACGCCATAGTGCCGCTCCCGCGCCCGGGTCATCACCGCGTTCAGCAAGGGGTTGTTGTGGTCGCGCTGCATCACATCGGCGTCGACGAAACGGGTCACCAGGGTGCCGCAGAGATCCAGCGAACTGTAGTGGCCGCCGAGGGCGAGGATTCCCTTGCCCTGCTGCAGGGCCGCTTCCACATGCTCCAGCCCGTGTACGCGGGTGTGTCGGAGGAAATGTTCCGGCTTGCGGAACCAGGCCAGACCGATTTCGAGGATGCCAATGCCGTTGGAATGAAAGGCGCGGCGCACCAGTGCACTCTGCTCGCGGGCGTCCAGTTCCGGGAAACACAGGCGTATGTTCACCGCGGCAATGTGGCGCCGGCGTGGAATCAGTCGCCAGGCCAACTCACCCACTCCTGTGCCCAGCCACCACTGCGCCCGCAGCGGCAACTGCGCCAGCAGCCACATCAACCCGAGCAGCAGCCAGGTGGGCCACCAGCGCGGGTGCAGGTAGCTGCGGTAGCGGGTGTCGCGGCTCTGTTGTCGGCGTTTGCTCACGTTGCGGGCTGCTCACTGGGGTTCTGGTTCAGGGCGAGAGTTTACCAGCACGACCGTGGCTGGCGAGAATACTTCGGCAGCGCCGCTGTCTGGCTTTCGGTAGAATGCAGTTTGATACTGGTCCCGGGATTGCCATGTTGCGCGCGTTCTACTCCCTGCTGTTCCGCCTGGCGCTGCCCTTCGTGCTGCTGCAGCTGTGGTGGTCGGGACGCGGCAACCCCGGGCTGCGCAGCCACTGGCGGCAGCGGCTGGGCTACGTGCCACCTGTACCGCAGCCGGTGATCTGGGTCCATGCGGTGTCGGTGGGGGAGACCATCGCCGCGGCCCCGCTGGTCAAGGCCCTGCTCAGGCACTATCCGAGCCAGCCGATACTGATGACCGCGATGACCGCCACCGGCGCCGCCCGGGCCCGCGCCCTGTTCGGTGACCGGGTGCAAGTGGCGTTCTCGCCCTACGATACGCCGGGCTCGGTGCGCCGCTTCCTCGACCGCGTGCGGCCGGTGGCGCTGGTGATCCTGGAGACCGAGCTGTGGCCGAATATGGTCGCCCTGACCCGGGCTCGCGATATTCCGATCATGCTGGTCAATGCGCGGCTGTCAGAGCGTTCCGCGCGCGGTTACCGGCGTATTGGCGGCCTGGTCCGGCCAATGCTGGCAAGCCTGGACTGGATCGCGGCCCAGGCCGAGGAGGATGCCCGCCGCTTTATCGATATCGGCGCAGCGCCCCGGACTGTGACCGTGACCGGCAGTATCAAGTTTGATGTCGACATTGATGCGGAGCTGCGTCTGGCGGCGGCTGCCTTGCGCGCCACCCTCGGCAACCGCCGTCCGGTCTGGATTGCCGCCAGCACCCACGACGGCGAGGACAGCCAGGTGCTGGCCGCTCATCGCGCTGTGCAGGCACAGTATCCGGACGCGCTGCTGGTGCTGGTACCGCGCCATCCCGAGCGCTTCGGGCAGGTGGCCGGCGAGGTGACGGCGGCCGGCTTCCGGCTGGCGCGGCGCTCCCGGGGCGAAGACGCGCAGCGGGCCGACGTCTATCTCGGCGATACCATGGGCGAGTTGCTGCTGCTCTACGGGGCCGCTGACCTCGCCTTTGTGGCCGGCTCCCTGATAGAGCGTGGCGGTCACAATCCGCTGGAGCCGGCGGCCTGGGCCCTGCCGGTGATCACCGGGCCGCAGGTATTCAACTTCGAGGTTATCTACGAGGCGCTGCAGGCGGGCAACGGGCTGCTCAGGGTCGTCGACAGCGACAGCCTGGCCCGCGCGGTGCTGTCACTGCTGGCGGATGAGCAGCGACGCCGGCAGACCGGGCGCAATGCGCTGGCAATTGTGGCGGCAAATCGGGGTGTGCTGGAAAGCGTGCTGACCGAGCTGGTCGCCCGCCTGCCGCGCCAGGGCAATGTGCCGCTAGAGGCTGCCCAGTAGCGCTTCGCGCAGGGCCGGGCGGCTGGTGTCCGGCGACAGCCAGATGGCGACGAAGTGCTCACCGAAATCCCGGTCCTCCATCATGCCCAGTTTTTCGCCATTGAAGAAGAAAGTGCTGCGATTGTCCGCGTCCAGCTCCAGGGCAATGACGTCGTTCTTGCCCACGTCCGGCCACAGCTCGGTGAGCTGCGCCAGCCAGGCGTCGCGGCGTTCGTGGGTCACCTGCAGGTGGTCCCATTCGGCGCCGGTCTGCTTTACCAGCGCCTCGGCGGTGATGTCGCGCAGGTACTCTATTTCCAGCCGCAGGGGACGCTGGTCGGGTTGGTAGCGGCCGTCTGCCGTGTACAGGCGCGAGTCGTATACCGAGAAGAACATGATGTTGAGGCGTGCCTCCCCCACCATTTGCAGCGAAGTCGCAGCCATGGCGGTGGTGGCCAGCAGGCCGAATGCAAGACTAGCGAGATAGCGGGTCATGACTCTCAACCTCCGTGGAAGTGAATAAACGCCGTTGCAGGTAGTATAGCGCCGGCAGCAGCAGTGACCAGATCAGCGCCATGATCAGCAGGCTCTGCCACAGGGGCCAGCCGAATTCCACCGCCCCCAGGCGGGAGCCGGCAAAGTAGTTGAAAGGAAACACCAGGCCGCCGGCAAGCGCGGTCAGCCAGGGCCGGGCACCGAGAAAGGCCAGGCTGCGACCGGGGGTGGTGGCAAAGGCCAGCCACAGGCAGGCCAGCCAGCCCGGCATCAGCACGCCGCCCTGAAACTGGAACACGCCGATTGCGCTGAGGCCGGTGTCGACCGCTATGCCGATGCCGCCGAGCAGGGCCAGCTGCCGCATCTCCAGGCGCCGCTGAGGCACCAGCAGCAGGTGCAGGCCGATCAGGCCCAGGCTGACGGCAAGCAGGTCATCGCGCCCCAATACCGTGCAGAACCAGGTGCTCTGGAACCAGAGGGCATTGAACCACGCCTTCTCGCTGAGTTGTCGGGAGAAGGACAGGGGGCGGGCGGCGCTTTCAGCAACAGGCGGTAGCATCCTGATAAGACCTCGGAAACGGGTCTTTGTTACGGGTCGCGGCCGGGGCCGGATCAGGCGGCCTCTCAGCTACCGTGGGCGCCGAGGTAGTGCGAACTCAGGGACGGCGGCGTATCCAGGGTTTCATTGATCTCGTAGAGGCGCTCGTAGCGGGTCTCCCGGATCAACCAGCGGCCGTCGACCTTCAGGTAGCGGTCCCAGTACAGGGCGGTGCCGGTGGTGAGGGCGTTGTGTTCCAGCAGCCACATGTTGTCCGCCAGGTACCAGATGCCCGTGGCCTCGGTGTCGCTGAGCATCTGGATCTCGGGCTGGTGGCCATTGTGGTGGCCGACCGAGCGCCTGGTGAAGGACTTGCCGATATTGGCCAGGTAATCGGCCTTGCCGTTGACCTTCCACTCGTAGGTGCCACCGATGAAGTGCACCTCGACGTCGTCGTGGAACAGGGGGCCAAGCTCGTCCAGGTTGGCGGTGTCTATGCAGCGGAAATAGGCGTGCTTGAGCTGCTTGATGGCCTCCATGTCCATCAGCCGCTGGATGTCCCTGCGCAGACCTTCGATGTCTGTGCCAGTAGCCTCCAGGGGCAGTCCGTCGCGGATTCCCATGGTGGTCTTGTTCAATTGCTGCCGCTGTGTCGTCATAGTTCGCACCCTCCAGACTGTTATTCATCGGCAGTGTAAGGGGCGTATGGGCGGGGGTCATCCGCCAGGGGCTGAATAGTTAGGCTCGCCGCCGGAACTGTTGCAGCCCGGGCCGGGTTCAGTGCCGGCGATGCTTCTCGGCGCTGCGGATCACTCCCTCCCCGAACAGCAGGGTCACGATGACGCCGATCAGCACCGGCCACTGGACGCCATCCACCGGCGTGTAGACGAACAGAACGATGGACAGCGCCAGAACCGTAAAGCAGGCCCAGGCACAGAGCCGGGCCAGGGGCATGCCGCCGGGAATGCGGTAGGGCCGATGGTGCAGCGGATCCGTGCGCCGCAGTTTCAGGAAGGTCAGCAGCATGCCGAGGTAGGGCAGCAGGAAGATGACCGCGCTGAAAGTGAACAGGGACCAGAACAGGTCTTCGTTGGACAGTGCCAGGAAGCCGTACAGCAGCAGCACGACGGTGCTGACGATACCCATCAGTACCGCGGCCCCGATCGGGGTGCCCAGGGACTTGTTCTCGAAGGCAAAGATGCGGGGCAGTTCGCCCTCCAGTGCCGCCTCTGCCGCCGCCCGGTTGCAGCCCAGGGCCCAGGTGACACCATTGGAGAAGAAGGTATACAGGGCGCCGACGCCGAGCACGGTCACGAACACGGTGCCGGCCGGGCTGCCGCCAAAGAACAGCTGCAGGGTGTCGATCAGCCCCTCCACCAGGTTGATGTCGGCGGCGGGAAGTGCCGCCAGCACCGCCATGGTGCCGCAGACATACAGCACCAGGATGATTACCCCGGAGATCAGGATGGAGCGCGGCACATCCCTTGCCGGGTTGCGCATTTCCTCGCTGCCGGCGCTCACCAGCTCGAACCCGAGCATGCCGTAGATGATCGCCGGAATGTAGTGAATGCTGTTGCTCCAGTCCGGTGTCAGGGTTTCCAGGGTCAGCGGATTGGCCATGCCGTGATCCTGCACGTGGATGATCGCGCCGACAATAATGGCGATAAAAATCAATACCTTGAGAATCGCACCCAGGTTGGGGATCCACTTGCCGACCTCCAGCGTGACCACGTTGACCAGGACCGCCAGCCAGGTGAGTGTGATACCGATGGCGATCTGCCAGCCGAGGTTGAGATCCGGGAAGAACATCTGCTTGAAGACCCCGGCGAAGAGAATGAAGATCGCCGGCATCCACACCGCGGTATTGACCCAGTAGCACCAGGTGGCCCGGGCTCCCCAGCGACCGCCATAGGCATCCCGGATCCAGGCGTAGATCCCGCCCTGCTCCGGGTAGGCGCAACCCATTTCGGCGCAGATCAGGGCAAAGGGGACAAAGAACACCAGCCCCAGCAGCAGCCACCAGAAGACGCTGGGGGCGCCCACCGAGGCGGCGGCGGTCAGGGTATCCAGCAACAGGATGGCGGAGACCGTGAACAGCACCATGTCGCGCTGGCGCAGTGTTCTGGTATGCACGATCTGCTCGCTCATTGCAGTAGCCCTCTGGCGCCGCAAAAAAAGCCCGGCGGATGGCCAGGCTAAGGGGAAATGCTACTTGACGCCATAGTGCGCGGCGGTTTCATCGAGCGCCTGGTGCAGTTTCTCCACCAGGATGTCGATTTCCGCGGTGCTGCAGACCAGCGGTGGCGCGGTAATCATGGCATCCCCGGTCTGGCGCACCATCAGGCCGTTGCTGTTGGCGCGGTCGCGGCAATGGACCGCGGCCTGACTGTCGGGGGCGAGACGCTCGCGGGAGCCCTTGTCGCGAACCAGTTCGACGGCGGCGAACATGCCGCGGCCGCGCACCTGGCCCACGATCGGATGGCTTTCCAGTTCCCGCAGGCGGCGCTGGAAATGGGGCGCAATGTTGTCCGCCGCGGTCTGGATGATGTTGGTCTCGTGCAGTGTCTTCAGGGTTGCCAGGCCCGCGGCACAGGAGGCGGGGTGACCGGAGTAGGTCAGGCCGTGGGCGAATTCGCCGCCGTGCGCCAGCAGCACATCGGCAATCTGGTCGCTGATCATCACCCCGCCCAGGGGGATGTAGCCGTTGGTAATGGCCTTGGCGAAGGTCATCAGCTGGGGCTTGATCTGGTAGGTATCGCTGCCGAACCACTCTCCGGTGCGGCCGAAGCCGCAGATCACTTCGTCGGCGATCAGCAGGATGTCGCGCTGGTCACAGATGCGCTGGATTTCCGGCCAGTAGCTGTCCGGGGGCACGATGACACCACCCGCACCCTGGATGGGTTCGGCGATAAACGCGGCAACGTTTTCTTCACCCAGTTCGTCGATCTTCTGCTCCAGCTCCCGTGCCACCTTGATCCCGAACTCCTCCGGGGACAGGTCGCCACCCTCGGCAAACCAGTGCGGCTGGTTGATGTGGTGGACATAGTTCAGGCCCCAGGCCTGCTGGTGCATGGCGTTCATCCCGCCCAGTGAGCCGGCGGCGATGGTCGAGCCGTGGTAGGCGTTCTTGCGGCTGATGAAGTGTTTCTTGTCCGGTTTGCCCAGCAGGTCGTAGTAGCGGTGTACCAGGCGGATGTTGGTGTCGTTGGCCTCGGAGCCGGAGTTGGTGAAGAACACGTGGTTGAAGCGCTCGGGGGTAATGTCCACCAGCGCCCGGGCCAGTTCCACCGCAGGCTGGTTGGAGCAACGGAAGAAATTGTTGTAGAAGGGCAGCTCCTGCAGCTGACGGTAGATCGCTTCCACGATCTGGTGCTGGCTGTAGCCGAGATTGCAGCACCAGAGGCCGGACATGCCATCCAGCATCTTGTTGCCGTCGGTGTCGTGGATATAGATGTGCTCGGCACGGTTGACGATGCGCCCGCCGTGGGCGGCGTAGTCGCGCAGGTCGGTGAAGGGGTGAAAGTGGTGGGAGCGATCGAGATCCCGCAGTGTTTGTGATTCAGCTGTCATGTCGGTGGTCCTGAGTATCTACCCGGAAGTGGTATAGCCGCGCACGCTGCCGGCGTAGTTTAATGACGTCGCCAAACAGTGTGGCACAGCACCCCGCTGAAGCAATTACCCCAAAAGTGGTGTTTTCCATGAATGATGTGCAGCAGAGCCTGCAGGCTTTTCTCAACAGCAATCCCGACATCGAGATATTCGAGATCATGCTCCCGGATATCGGTGGCGGCATGCGTGGCAAGTGGGTCACCCGGGACAAGATCCACAAGGTATTTGCCGGCGAGGTGAAGCTGCCCGCGAGCTCCATCGCCTTTGACACCTGGGGCCGCGACATCGAGGCCTGGGTGTTCAACGGCGGCGACGGCGACGGCTACTGCGAGGCAGATGTCCGCACCCTGGCCCGGGTGCCCTGGATGCCCCGGCCCACGGCCCAGGTGCTGATGTCGATGCGCGAGGCCGACGGCAGCCCCGGCGTTCTCGATCCGCGCTTCATGCTGCGCGCCATCATGGCCCGTTTTGCCGAGCTGGGGCTGACCCCGGTACTGGCCACGGAAATGGAGTTCTACCTGTTGCAGGAGGAGGCCGATATTCTGGGCCGACCCCGCCATACCCAGACCGACCGGGTTGGTGGCCGCCTGCAGGCGGGTCAGACCTACTGCCTGGACACCATGGCGTCGATGTCGGAATTGATGCACGGAATCCGTGACGCCTGCGAGATCCAGCAGCTGCCGGTGGACACCCTGATCAAGGAGGGCGCGCCTTCCCAGTACGAGATCAACCTCTACCACAGCCCCGACGCCCTGCTTGCCTGCGACCAGGCGGTGATGCTGCAGCGCGCGATCAAGGGTGTGGCCCGCAGCCAGGGCCTGCTGGCCACCTTCATGGCCAAGCCCTTCGGTGAGCTGGCGGGTAACGGCATGCACGTGCATTGCAGTCTGCTGGATGCCGAGGGCAACAACGCCTTTGACGACGGCACTGGCAAGGGCACACCGCTGCTGCGCCAGGCCATTGCCGGCTGCATGGCGAACATGGCGGACAGCATGCTGTTGTTTGCCCCGCACCTGAACTCCTTCCGCCGGTTCCGCCGCGGCACCCATGCGCCGCTGGCGCCCTGCTGGGGCTACGAAAACCGCACCGTGTCCCTGCGGGTGCCGACGGACCAGCCAGCGGCCACCCGTATCGAACACCGCGTCGCCGGTGCGGATGCCCACCCGCACCTCGCGGTCACCGCAATTCTGGCGGGCATGCTCGCCGGCATCGAGCAACAACTGGAGGCCCCGCCGCCGATCACCGGCAACGCCTACGACCAGGTGCCGCTGTCATTGCCGCGCTACTGGCCGGATGCCCTGGACCGGTTCCGCGATTCGGCATTCATCCGCGACAACTTCGGTCCCGAATTCCAGCGCGTGATGACCCTGATGAAAGAGCAGGAGATGGACGACTTCGACCGCCAGGTTACCCCGCTGGAGTATGACGCCTGCCTGTAGCGGGCGGTCGCAACACGCTGCCGCCCAACAGCAGCGGCGAGGGTGACGATTATAGCGCAGGGCAGGCGCGGCCCAGGGTTTCCCTCGTATGTCAGATATTATCGAACACTAAGGCTATTATTTTCGAATAGATCGATCCTCCTGCGACCGTTAAGGTAGGGCCGCTGTGCGTCCCTACCCCGACCAAGGAGCTGTTCATGAAAACCCTCAAGACCCTGTCTCACGTATTTGCCATGACCGCAGCGCTTGCCGTGCTCGCGCCCGCGGCACAGGCGCTGGAATTGCCGGTTACCCAGACCGCGTCTTCCCAGGCGGCTCTTGCTCCTGCCGACGCCCTGAAACTGCTGCAGGCGGGCAATGCGCGTTTTGTCGCCGGCGAAATGCTGCAGCGGGATCTCGGTGACCAGGTCTCCGCCACCGCCGCCGGCCAGTACCCGCACTCCATCGTACTCGGCTGTATCGACTCCCGGGTGCCACCGGAGCTGGTGTTTGACCAGGGCCTGGGTGACATCTTCAGTCCCCGCATTGCCGGCAACGTGGTGACGCCGGAACTGCTGGGCAGCATGGAGTTCGCGGCCGCTGTTGCCGGGTCCCATGCAATCGTGGTGCTGGGCCATACCGAATGTGGCGCGGTAAAAGGCGCCTGTGACGGCGTCGAGCTGGGCAACCTGACCAGCAACCTGGCGCACATTCATCCGGCGGTAGCGGCGGTGCCGGTGGCAGAGGGTCCGCGTGATTCCTCGAACACGGCCTGGGTCAACGCCGTGGCGCATGAGAACGTTGCGCAGATGGTGCAGCGTATTCTCGACGACAGTCCGTTGCTCAAGGGCCTGGTGGATGAGGGCAAGCTGCTGGTTGTCGGCGCCATGTACGATGTCGCCACCGGCAAGGTGGAATTCCTGTAGTGGGAGGTGCAGTGGGCCAGCTCCGTCCTGGCCCACTGCGAGGCAATCAATCCCAGGTCATGCCCAGGCGCATGCCGACGGTGCGCGGGCGCTGGGGACCGAAGAAGTGGGAGGGCAGCACGCCGCCGTTGTTGTTCTGGCCGTCCCAGGTAAATTCATCGGTCAGGTTCTCCACGTAGGCTTCGATAAACCAGTTGGCATCAGCCTCGTAGCCGACGCGCAGGTTGGACTGTGCCGAGCCACTGATTTTCGTCTCCCGCAGGTTCTCCCAGCCGCCGCCCCGCTCGCTCTCGTAGGTGAGCTCGAAGTTGCCGGTAATGGCGCCGCCGCTGACCGGGAAGTTGGCGCTCAACACTGCTGCGGCAGACCATTCCGGCGCCCAGAACAGCGAGCTGCCCTCGCAGCCGTCGGCATCTTCCAGGCCGCAGATGTCCTGCAGTTCCGTGGCTTCTGAATCCAGATAGCCGGCCGCCAGGTAGAGGTCGAAGTTGTCGCTGAGGCGACCGGTAATCGAGCCCTCTACACCCCAGGCTTCCACCTGCCCGACGTTCTTGACCAGGGAGGCGCCGCCGTCGAAGGTGACCACCTGCAGGTCTTCATACTCATAGTAGAACGCGGTCAGGTCGACATTGGCGCGGCCGTCAAGCAGGGTGTCCTTGTAGCCCACTTCCCAGGAGTCCACGGTTTCGGGTTCGAAGGCATTGGGCAGGAAGCCGTCGCCCTGGCGCAGGTCGATATTGCCGATGGCGGGTTCGCCGTCGGCATTGTTGCCGAGGTTGAAGCTGCCAAAGCCGCCCGACTTGAAACCCTCGGTGTAGCCGGCGAAGAACATGCGCTCACCGGTCGGGCGCCACTTGGCCAGTACCCGCATGGTGACGTCGTCCCAGGTTTCGCTATCGCTGATGAACCCGTCGGTGGAGAAGCCGTAGGCCCAGTAGGGCCCCAGCTCGCTCTCCGGTGTCGGCACCGAGATCGAGAAATCCTTCTTGTCCTCGGTGTAGCGCAGGCCGAGCTCCACATCGAAGCTCTCGGTGAGGAAGTAGTTGGCGTTGACGTAGGTTGCCCAGCCGGAGTAGTCGCCCTTGATGCGGCCGGTCTCGACCAGACGGCCGTCCGCCGACGGGGTGAATTCGGAGCCGTAATAGGCGTACAGATCCTCACAGCCGGAGAACGTCATGCCGTAGTTGTAGTAGTAGCCATAGTACTGGCAGAAAAAATCCTCGCGCCCGGAAAAGCTGAAGCGGGTGTCGATTTTCTCCTCGTAATACGAGACCCCTGCGTACCAGCTCAGCGGTCCATCGGTGGTGGAGGTCAGGCGGAACTCCTGCTGGAAGTACTCGCCCGTCTGGTCCTGGCCGTAGTTGTTGAGGTCCAGCGGGGTGCCGTCGTAGTCCTCGTTGTAGAAGTAGTCGTGGTCCTTGTAGCCTGTGTTGGAAGTCAGGGTCGCAAAGTCGAGATCATAATCGACGTGCAGGCCGAGGGTGAGGATGGTGGCGTCGTCGTTGTCGCCGCCGCTACGGTCTGAGTCAATGTCCTCGTCGCTGCCCCGCAGTTCCACGCCGCCCAGGGCGGCATCAAACGCCTCCCAGATGTCACCGCGGTCCACCGCCCGGTAAACGGAACCGGACTGCTCGCGATCCTCGTATTCGACCAGCGTGCGCACCATCAGCCGGTCGCGCTCGTAGTTGGTGGACCAGCGCAGCGCCCACTTGTCGTGCTCGATCAGGTCCGGGGAACCCGGGAACCTGTTGTCGGCGAACCCGTCCTCGGTGGAGTAATAGCCCGCCAGGCGGGTCGCGAAGTGATCGGAAACAGGCAGGTTGATTGCGCCCTCGAGAGCGCGCCGGCCGCGCTCTGCCAGATCAATTTCCGCATAGCCGCTGGGGCCGCCCCCCAGTTCCGCGCGCCGGGTGTGAACGCTGAAGGCGCCGCCGATGGAGTTGCGCCCGAACAGGAAGCCCTGGGGGCCGCGCAGGATTTCGGCCCGGTCAATATCGTAGAGGCTGGTAACCGCCGAGCCGTTGCGGCCTTCGTACAGGTCGTTCTTGAAGAAGGCGGAAGAGGGGTCGCCGCCGACGCCGAAGTCCTGGGTGCGGACACCGCGGACACTGATGGCATCGATAAAGCTGTCCTGGCTGTTGCCGGTGACGCCGGGGGTGTAGGACACCAGGTCCTTGATGTCGTCCATGTTGACCTTGTTGACGAAATTCCCGGACAGGGCGGTGATCGCCAGCGGCACGTCCTGCACCGACTCGCTGCGCTTGGTCGCCGTGACGATGACCTCTTCCAGCGTCTGCGACCAGGCGGGTGCACTGATCGCGGAGGCCAGCACGGCGGCGGATACGGCCCTGGCAAGCGCGTGGGTGGTGCCGGGTCGGCGGTTTTCAATAACCCGGCGGCGATCGTCTGTATTCATGGCTACCCCTGGAATCGACTGGTGGTCTTCTTTTTGGCACCGGCTACCTGTGCCGTTGTTTGCCCCTATATATACGCTCTGCTCGACAGCCGCACAATCGGGGTGTTTAACGTTTGACGATAGTAAAAGCGTGCTGCAATGGGTATAACCCTATGGTGTAGCGTGGCGGCAAAGCGTTACTCCGCGAGCGGGATACCTGCTGCCTCCAGTACCCGCTGCATGGGAGCGAGTTGTTGCCGGTAGCGCTGCCAGCGGCCAATCGAACGCGTGTGGGCGGGCTCCCGCACCTGTACCGCGCTGGCGGTGGTCACCGCACTGTCCTGCTGGTGGAAGGCGAGACAGGCATCCTCCCAGGGCAGCTGCAGGTACTCGAGCAGGGCGCGGGCGTTGGGTTCGACCGCACGTGCGGTGTCCTCGTAGCAGATGTCAAAGATGCGTCCCGGGAAGCGCTCGCGCCACAGCGCCATGAGGCGGTGGTAGCGTACGTGGTGGCGCGCCATCTCGCCCTGTTCGTAGGAATGCAGGTAGGCGTCGGCGAACAGTTGCTTGAAGCTGGCGAAACAGGCATCCATCGGGTTGCGTACCAGATGCACGATTTTCGCATTCGGCAGCGCTGCCAGGATCAGCGGAATCAGCAGGTAGTTCTGCGGCAGTTTGTCGACGAAACGGGGTGTACTGCCGCGCATGCGACTGCTGGTCTGCAGGTACAGGTTGCCCACCTGGCGCGGGTCCAGCTTCTGGGTGCTGTGGAACAATTCGGCGGAAAACCGCCGCGGATCCTGGTAGTTGGCCAGCCGGCGCAGGGCCAGGCCAAACTGCTGCAGCTCGCCGGCGGAGTGCACCTCGGAGTGGCTGCTGATGATCCGCTCCACCAGCGTGGTACCGGTGCGGGGCTGGCCCAGCACGAATATGGGCGAGGGGTCCGGATTGCCGGGTTTCTGCTCCGCCAGCCACGCGGGCGTGTACAGTTCGGCCAGCGCGTTGAACATCGCCTCCTCGGCCACTTCGTCGTACTCCACCGTGGCCCGCCGGGCGGCGGCGCCGGCACTGAAGGCCGTAAAGGCAGCATCCCACTGTTGCAGGTCTTCCCGTTCCTTGCCGATGGCGTAGAGATAGAACGCGCGCGCCCGCGGATTGTTGCGATGCCGCTCCAGCAATGTCTGCATGATCTCGATGTGGTTTTCATCGCGCGCCTTGACCGAGCTGGCCAGGGCCCAGTGGGCCTGCGGGCTGTCCGGCTGGATTTGGATGATGTCGCGGAAGATGCTGTCGGCCCTGTCCGTGTCGCCGTGGTACACGAGGTTGTTGGCGAGGTTGAGCATGAACGGCGGGTGGCCGGGCTGGCGGGTGTTGGCGCGAGCGAAAAACGCCTGGGCGGCGCCGTGCTCGCCCATCAACGACAGGGTGGTGGCGATCAGGTCCAGCACGATCGGGTCATCCGGCTGGATGCGACGGGTTTCCCGCAGGGCCGCATCCGCCAGGTTGACCTGGCCCTCGCTCATGTACAGGCGCGCCAGCTGGGCCCAGGCGGCGGCGTGGTCCCGGTCCAGCTTCACCACTGACTGGAAGGCGCTGAAAGCGGTGCGCCGGTCCCTGGCCTCAAGGGCAACCAGGCCCACCAGGAAATGCGCCGGCACCAGGTCCGGGTGTTGCTCCAGCGCCTGCTGGCAGCAGAGCCCGGCGGTTTCGGTGTCACCCCGCCCGAGGGCTGTGAATCCTCGCTGCAACAGGGCTTGCTGCCGCGAATCCGCCGGCTGCGAGGGTCCAGCTTCGGTCACGTTGCCGCCTGCGCCTGCGGCGGCTGCAGGTAGGCGATCAGGGTATCGCCCCCGGCGTAGTTGCCGGCACTCATGAGAGAATCCAGGAACAGGTAGAACAGCTCTGCCTGGGAGCTGACCTCAAGCTTGGCGTAGGCGTGCTTGCGGTGCAGTTTTACGGTCTCGACCGATATCGACAGCTTCTCCGCCAGGGTCCTGGTGCTGTGGCCGTGCAACACCATGTTGATCACCTGGGCTTCGCGCTCGGTCAGCAGGCTGCTGCCGAACTCGTTGAGCGCGGTGTTGAGCTGTTCGCGCAGGTTCACCGCGCTGGTCTGCCCGGATGACGAGAGAGGACGCGTTTGCCAGTGCTGCTGGCACAGCACTTCGATGACGGGCCTGACGGCCGCCAGTGCGGCGACCTGTTGCCGGGTGAAGCGGCTCCTGGCCCCGGTACGGCCGAGCGCAATGTTGATGAACCCGGTAGTGCCGTTGGGCAGCAGGAAGCCGCACTCGTCCTGGTAGCCGCAATTCCGGTACCAGGCCTTGTAGTACTCGCTGTCGCGAAAGCCCGTGGGCGCCAGGTCGTGGAGCTGGAACACGCCGAAGCGGCGATCGCGGCTGGCGGCCTGGTAGTAGGGGTCCAGCACGAAGGCGCCGGCGACAAAGACGTCCAGGGTTGAGCGGCCGAGACCGGCCGGGACCTCGAAATACTCGACCACCGGCAGGTCGGTGTCCGGATAGACCAGCACCGTGGCATCGTCAATGGGCACCAGGCTTTTCAGTGTTGCCACCAGCTGGTGGGCGAAGTCCGCATGGCCCACCCGGGTTATCAGGCGCGCGAGCTGTTCGTTGTAGCTGGTCGTGGTCGGCATGGAATGGTGTCGATGACTCTTGTCCAGATTTATGCCGCATCATACCTGCAAAGCTGCCCAATCCAGAAATGCCTGGTTGGCCAGCGAGATGGAGCGCTGCCGGCGCCGCGCCAGCAGCAGCCGGATCCGCGGCTGTTCGGCGAAGGGTACGGCGACAATACCGGGTTCCTGTTGCGCCAGCATGGCGAGGCCAATGGTGGTGCCCAGGCCCTGCTTGACCATGCGGATCAGCAGCGGCAGGAAATTGCTTTGCAGACGCAGGTCGGGGCTGACGCCATAGCTGGCGCACAGTTCATCCAGCCGCTTGCGGATGAAGTAGCCGCTCTCGTACACCACCATGGGCGAATCCTGCAGCTCGGCCACCGGCACCGCACTGCGCCCCGCCCAGGGGTGGTCCTCGGCCATGCACAGGACGATCTCTTCATCGACCAGGGGCGCGGTGGCGAAGTCGCCGACGGCATCCTCGCTGGCACCGCTGATGACGCCGAGTTCGATCTCGTCGTCCAGCAGCCACTGGCGGATACGGTCGGTACCGGCCTGGGTCACCACGGTGCGCAGCTGCGGGTGGAGCACCAGGAACCGACCCAGCAAATCCGGCAGGTAGTAGGTCGCCAGCATCGAGGGGCAGGCGATGGCCAGCTCTCCCTGCAGCAGGCCGCGCAGGGCGCCGCCCGTCGCCTGCAGGCTCGCCACCTGCTCGAGAATGGCAACCGCCTGCTGCAGCAGGGTGCGCCCTTCCGCAGTCAGGGTAATGCGCCGTCCGCCGCGGTCGAACAGTACCAGGCCCAGCTCTTCCTCGAGCTTGCGCACCGCGATGCTGACCGCCGGCTGGGCCATGTGCAGCTGCTCCGCGGCCCGGCTGAAGCTGCCCTGGGCCGCCACTGCGCGGAAAATATCCAGCTTTCTCAAGTCCATTCCATATATTTAACATATAAAAGTCATAGAAAACATATATTTTATAAATGAACAGTGTCCTGCTAGGGTAGTGGCTGCAGATAACCCCGGAGTGAATCCCATGGCACAGAACAAGCAGTGGCAACGTCTCGACTGGCAGGACCCCTTCCTGCTGGAGCAGCAATTGACCGACGAGCAGCGCATGGTGCGCGACAGCGCCCGGCACTACGCCCAGGGGCAACTGGCGCCCCGGGTGCGGGATGCCTTTCGCGCCGAGGAGACCGATATTGCCATCTTCCGCGAAATGGGCGAGCTGGGCCTGCTGGGCAGCACCATCGACGGTTACGGTTGCCCCGGGGTGGACTACATCAGCTATGGGCTGGTCGCCCGCGAAGTGGAGCGGGTGGATTCCGGCTACCGCTCGATGATGAGTGTGCAGTCCTCGCTGGTCATGTATCCCATCCACGCCTACGGCACCGAAGCGCAGCGGGAAAAATACCTGCCCAGGCTGGCCACCGGGGAATGGATCGGCTGCTTCGGCCTCACTGAACCCGACCACGGCTCCGACCCCGGCTCCATGATTACCCGCGCCCGCAGTGTCGATGGCGGCTACCGGCTCAATGGCGCCAAGATGTGGATTACCAACAGCCCCATTGCCGACGTGTTCGTGGTCTGGGCCAAGACCGACGACGGCAAGATCCGCGGCTTTATCCTGGAACAGGGCATGGCGGGCCTGAGCGCGCCGAAGATCGAGGGCAAGCTGGCCCTGCGGGCCTCGGTCACCGGGCAGATCGTCATGGAAGATGTCTTTGTGGGTGAAGAACAGCTGCTGCCGAATGTGGAGGGCCTGAAAGGTCCCTTCGGCTGCCTCAACAACGCCCGCTACGGCATTGCCTGGGGCGCCCTGGGTGCCGCCGAGAGCTGCTGGTTTGCCGCCCGCGACTACACCATGGAGCGCACCCAGTTCGGCCGCCCGCTGGCCGCTAACCAGCTGGTCCAGCTCAAGCTGGCGGACATGCAGACCGAGATCAGCCTGGCCCTGCAGGGCTGTCATCGCGCCGGGGAGCTGATGGATGCCGGCCAGATTGCACCGGAGCTGATTTCACTGATCAAGCGCAATTCCTGCGGCAAGGCCCTGCACATCGCCCGCCAGGCCCGCGACATGCTGGGCGGCAACGGTATCTCCGACGAGTACCCGGTGATGCGGCACATGGTGAACCTGGAGGTGGTCAACACCTATGAGGGCACGCACGACGTGCACGCCCTGATCCTGGGTCGCACGCAGACGGACATTCCAGCCTTCTAGCATGGGCGCCCTGTCCCACATCCGGGTGCTGGACCTGTCGCGGGTGCTGGCCGGCCCCTGGGCCACCCAGATCCTGGCGGATCTCGGTGCCGAGGTGATCAAGGTCGAGCGCCCGGATGGCGGCGATGACACCCGGGCCTGGGGGCCGCCCTTCATGGCAGCTGCGGACGGCGAGCCGACCGCGGAGTCTGCCTACTTTCTCTGCGCCAATCGCGGCAAGCAGTCGCTCTGCCTGGACATCAAGTCCACCGAGGGTCAGGCAACCCTGCGCGCCCTGGCCGCGCAGTGCGATGTCGTGGTGGAGAATTTCAAGGTCGGCGATGCCGCTCGCCATGGCCTGGATTACGCCAGTCTGTCGGCCCTGAATCCGGGGCTGGTGTACTGTTCCATCACCGGTTTTGGCCAGACCGGGCCACTGCGCGAGCGGCCCGGCTACGACTTCCTGGTGCAGGCCATGGGTGGCCTGATGAGCGTCACCGGCCAGCCCGACGGCAGCCCGGGTGCGGAGCCGATGAAGGTGGGGGTGGCACTGACGGATATCATGACCGGGCTCTACGCCAGCATCGGCATCCTCGCGGCGCTCGCCGAGCGCGACCGCTCCGGACTGGGCCAGCAGGTCGACCTGGCACTGCTGGACGTGACTGCGGCAACCCTGGCCAACCAGGCCAGCAATTACCTGGTCGGTGGCATTAATCCCGGCCGTCTCGGCAATGCCCACCCCAACATCGTGCCCTACCAGAGCTTCGTCGCCCGCGATGGCCATCTGGTGGTGGCCGTCGGCAACGATGCCCAGTTCCGGCGTTTTGTCGCGGTGCTGGAGTGCCCGGAGCTGGCGGACGATCCCCGCTTTCTGAGCAATCGCCTGCGGGTGCAACACCGGGAGCAACTCATTCCGCTGTTGCAGGCGTGCATGCTCAGGCGGGATAAATCCGACTGGCTGCAGCGCCTGGAGGCGGCGAGTGTTCCGGCCGGCCCGATCAACAGTGTGGCGGAGGTGTTCAACGAGCCCCAGATCCTGGCGCGGGAGATGCGGGTAAACGTGCCCCATCCGCTGAATCCTGACCTGGAGCTGGTTGGCAACCCGATCAAGCTGTCGCGCACGCCAGTCACCTATGGCGCGGCACCACCGACCCTGGGGCAGGATACCGCAGAGCTGCTGGCACGGGCGGGCAGGTTCAACGCAGGGGAAAGTTGACCGAGATTACGATCTCCTCGGTACCCGGGTTCTCGTCACCGAGACTGGCGTTGGAGAGGTGGTACAGGGCCAGCCCGAGGCGGACCTGGCTGGAGAAGCGATAGCCCAGTTCCAGCCCGGAACGGAACTCGAGTGCGAGACCCAGGTCAAGCTTGTCGCTGCCGTCAAAGCCGACTATGCCGATGCCGGGGGTCAGATACCAGTGTGCTCCCAGGTAAAAATCGCGCTTGATCTCGGCGTACAGGTATTTCGCATTGCTTGCCGTGCCCACGATCCCGAGTGCGGGCACCAGCCGATAGCGGCCGGTGGCCGCAAAGCGATACTCAAGGCCATAGCGGCCGCGATTGTCCAGTGCACGATCAATGCCCACCTGCCCGGCGGACAGGTTGAGCAGTGCTTCGGCCACGGTGATGGGACTGGCGAGCAGAAGCAATGTGGCGCTGACCTGCGCAGCGTAGCGGCATTGGCGTCGCATACGGGATTCCCGCTCAGGCAATACGGACAAATAATGGCCGATAGACCGTGAATGCTCAAGTCACCGGGAATCCGGGTCTGGCGCCGCTTGAGATTCACTCTGTATCCGGGCAACCTGCCGGGGTCGCAAGGGAGCGCGGAGTGGTCGATGGGCGAGACGGTAGCGGTGGTCGGCAGTGGCATGGCGGGGCTCGCCGCGGCCCACGGTTGCCGCAAGGCGGGCTTTGACGTCACCCTGTTTGAAGCCCGCCCGGGCCACGGCATGGATGCCCATGCCATGGCCGTGCAGGGAGGCAATGTCGACCTGCCGCTGCGGGTCATGAGTCCGCGCAACTGGCACAGTGTACTGGCGCTGGCGGCGGAGGTGGGGGTGGGTACATTCCCGGTTGCCACCTATGCCTCCTGCAGCTGGACCGACCGCCAGACCTGGTTTCGCAGCGGCCGCATGCCGGTGACCGGTTGGCCCTGGGTGGGCTCCTGGCGTTATCTCAACCGCCGTTCCCTGCGGCTGGCGCGGGGCCTCTGGCAGTTGCGTCGCGCCAGTGCCGGGCTGGCGGCTGCGGACGCCAGCTTCACCCTGGCGGATTTTCTGCAGCAACAGTCCTTCGACCCCCTGTTCTGGCGCGGTCTGGTGCTGCCCCTGCTCACCACCATCTGTACCTGCGACGAAGCACAGCTGTTGGCCTGGCCCGCCCCCCAGCTGCTGTCGCTGCTGGATGAGATTCTCCACGGCGGCGGCCTGGTGCGGCTGCAGGGTGGCACCTCGGCACTGGTGGCGGCGCTTGCGGCTGCGATACCGGCCTATACCGGCAGCCCGGTACAGCGGCTGGCGGCTCGGGAAGAGGGGATCATGGTGCACAACGCCCGTGGCGAAGGCGGACAGTTTGATCGGGTTATTCTGGCTGTGCAGGCCAACCAGCTCGATTTTCTCGAAGGCGAGCAGTTCCAGCGGGAGCGCCAGGTACTGGACCAGGTGCGATTCGACAGCGGCGAGCTCTGGCTGCATCGGGATCCGCGCTTTCTGCCGCGCCGGACCGCTGACTGGAGTGCGCTCAATTTCCAGACTGACCCTGAGCTAGCACGGGTCATGTTCACGGTGCTGGTCAATGCGGTGGAACCGACGCTGGCGTCTGCGGAGCCGGTACTGCAGACCTGGAACCCCCTGTATGAACCGGACCCGGAGACAGTATTGGCCCGGGTGCCGCTGCAGCGTGCGGTGGTGCACACCGGTACTGCCGGGATCCACAGGGCCCTCGCCGGGTGGCATGCGGAACCGGATCGCCGCGTCTTCTACAGTGGCTCCTGGGCCTACCCCGGGGTGCCGCTGCTGGAATCCGCAGTGCGCTCCGCGCAGGCGGTGGTGGCGCGTGTGCAGCAACTGCAGGCGCGGGTATAGTGGCGGGCGCGGCACCTGATCGGCAATAATCGCTGTTTCCTGGCAATGGTGGGTACGGATGAAGACTTTTCTCAAGATCGTGCTGATAGTGGCAGCCATCGTTGGCGTGGGCGTGCTGGTGCTGGTCAATGGCAAACAGCCGGAACCGTTCCCGCCCGGCTCGGAAAGTGCATCCCGCCTGCAGATGGGGCCGCTGGAGGTGGTGCGCCTGGATCACGAGTTCCTCGACCCCACCCGTCCAACCGCCGCCAATGGTGACTATGCCGGCAGCGAGCAGCGGCGCCTGGAGTCCACGGTGTGGTATCCGCAAGACCGGGAGTACGGCCCCTATCCGCTGTTGGTATACAGCCACGGATTCTCCTCGTCACGCCGGGAAGCGGCGTATCTGAACAGGCACCTGGCCAGTCTTGGCTACGTGGTGGTGGCCGCGGACTTTCCCCTGACCAACATGCGTGCGCCCGGTGGTCCGCAGGTGAAGGATGTGGTCAACCAGCCGGCGGACGTCAGCTTCCTGATCGACAGCCTGCTGCAGCTGTCGGCGGATGCCGACCACAGCCTGTACCGGCAAATCGATCCGGAGCGCATTGGCGCCCTGGGCCTGTCTCTGGGTGGCCTGACCACCACGCTGGCGGGCTTTCACCCGGAGCTGCGCGATCCCCGGATCCGGGCCGCGATCTCGATTGCGGGCCCCACGTTCGTTTTCACCCCGCCTTTTTATCGCCACCACAGCCTGCCTTTCCTGATGCTGGCCGGGGACATTGATGCGTTGGTGCCTTATGCGGCCAATGCCGCGCCGGTACCCGGGCAGGTGCCCGGGGGCGAGCTGGTCACCCTGCGCGCCGGGTCCCATACCGGCTTTGCCGGGCCGGCCGCGGTGATGCGCTGGCTGCACAACCCGGATGTTGTCGGCTGCTGGATAGTCCAGCGCAATGCCGGCGACGCCATGGAAGAGCCCTGGTTCGACCTCATCGCCCCCCCCGAAATGGGCCTGGATTACACGGCGGAGCCCGATCTGTGCACCCTGGATCCCCTGCCGGCAGCCATGAATACCCTGCGGCAGCAGATGATTACCCGGGTGGTGGTCAGCAGCTTCTTCGAGCGCCAGTTTTCGCTCTCGGCGCCGACGCGGGCAGCCGCGGCCAGATATTTGCGCCAGGTCCTGCCGGCAGAGCTCGACGATGTGACCTATACCCCACCCGTGAACTGAGCGGTGCTGCAACGCCGGGACAAGGTGGTTGTGGTCCTGCTGGCTTCCGCATTGCTGGGGGTCCTGCTCCTGTTCAGCGTCCTCGGCTGGTACCTGTGGCGCGAGTCGGTGGTGGCCGAGGAAGCGCGGCTCGGTGATCTGGCCCAGCGGCTTGGTCTGCAGGCGGAATCGGCCATCATTGATGCGCGGGACCTGTTGCAGGCGCTCAACGAGTCCCCGTTTCCCCGCTGCTCCCCCGAGCATGTCAGCCTGATGCAGGCGGAGACCTTTGCCCGGCCCCATATCCGGGCGATCGGTTTCTGGCGCGCGGCAGAGCGGCTCTGTGGCACGGGGTTTGCCGAGGGTGCCGCCCTGCGCCCGCCCCAGGCCAGCCGTATCTACGACGACGGCATGATTGCCTGGTGGCCGGGGCCCGACACCACGGTTGGCGGCATCCCCCTGTTCCTGATGCGCTTTGGCAATCACGACATGGCCATCGACCCCCGCCAGCTGCTCAGTACCGGCCCTCTCAGCAACCAGCAGGTTGGGCTCTGGGTCGAGGGCCTGCCCATGACCCGGATCCCCACTGCTGCCACTCTGCCCGCCCCCGACAGTTTGCGGCCGGGGCTGACCGTCGACCGCGCCGGGCAGCAGGTCAGTGCCCGCTTTTCGCTGGGGACGATCTTCAGGATCGACATTGTGGCCATGCAGCCGCTCAGCGAGTTCTGGGATCGCTATCTGCCCACGCTGGTGCTGGCCGCGCTGCTCGGGCTGGTGCTGGCCGGGTTGTGGGTGTATGTGGTGCTGAGCTTCTCCCGCCGTCACCTGAGCCTGACGGCGGAGCTGCGCAATGCCATCGAGCGACGCGAGATCCTTGTCTACTACCAGCCGATCGTGGATCTCGCCACGGGCCGCTGCACCGGTGCCGAAGCGCTCGCCCGCTGGTCGCGGGACAACGGCGACATGGTTAGTCCCGATGTCTTCGTGCCGATGGCCGAAGAGGCGGGCATGATTACCGAGTTGACGCTGGCCGTGTTGGAGCTGGTGTTGCGTGACATCGGGTCGCTGCTGCGGGCGCACTCCGCAATCGCCATCAACATCAATCTGTCACCCCAGGATCTGGAGTCGAAGCGGCTGCTGCGGGCGCTGGTGTCCGGCCTGAGTGAAGCGGGTCTGCCGGCGAGCGCCATCAAACTGGAATTGACCGAGCGGGCCCTGCTCGACAGCGACCTGCCCCGCCGGCGCATCAATGAACTGCGCCAGCTGGGGCACGCGGTCGCGATCGACGACTTCGGCACTGGCTACTCCAGTCTGTCCTACCTGGAATCCTTCGAGCTGGATATCCTGAAGATTGACAAGGCCTTCGTCGATACTATCGAAAGCCACGCGGTCAGCAGCTCAGTTATCGGCCATGTGATCGAGATGGCAAAGTCGCTGCAGCTGGATATCGTCGCCGAGGGCATAGAGAGCCAGCACCAGGCTGCCTGGCTCGCGGCACAGGGCGTGCGCTTCGGGCAGGGCTACCATTTCAGCCGTCCCCTGGCTGCGGAGGATTTCAGTCACTGGCTCCAGAGCCAGGCCTGAACGATTCCGTCCGATCGCCCTTTGCCGGTGGCCTCGCGGGCGCTAGAATGGCCGCCCCGGCCCCGATGGCCGAACTCACAGGGTCCCGGAGCAAGCCTTGCAGCCCCCATCCATTCGCCTCATACCGGTCGTCCATGTTGTTCTGTCCCTGCTGCTGACAGCGTGCAGTACGTTGCCAGACAGCGGCGGCTGGGGTCGCTCCGGCGACCAGCGCGCCCCGGTGGAGTCGCGCGACGGACGCTCCGGGCCGCAGGTCACAGCGGAGGAAGCCACCAGACTGGCCCAGGGTGAAGCGGCGATCGCCCTGACTCTGGCGAGACTGAAAGCCAGGCCCGAGCACATACTGCAACCGGAGCAGACCGGATACTACATGGATGTGCAGTTGGCGACGCTACGCAAGCGGTTCGCCGGGGTCGACGTGACACTCTCCCGGGAGGACGGCCAGCTGCGTCTGGTACTGCCCGAAAGCGCGACCTTTACCAGCGGCAGCGCCGAACTGACCGGGAATGCCCAGGGGATGCTGGAAGGGGTGGCGCAAGTGCTCGCGGAATACGACAAGACGCTGGTGGTGGTCGAGGGCCACAGCGATGCCCTGGGGCCCGCCGGGTTCAACCAGACCCTGTCCGAACAGCGGGCACTGGCGGTGGCGCGCAGTTTGCTGGCGCACGGCGTGAGCGCCCGGCGCCTGGTCGCGGTCGGTTACGGCGCCGACCGCCCCGTCGCCAGTAATGACACCGATGCCGACCGTGCCCGGAATCGCCGGGTGGAGCTGTTGGTACGGCCGGTCACCGCCA
>TARA_R110002110_G_scaffold124505_2_pt1 | contig 53772 bp, 55 predicted proteins | sample TARA_R110002110 | Tara Oceans TARA_R110002110 (sample SAMEA4397330) | marine metagenome | biome: Polar Biome; feature: [SRF] surface water layer (ENVO:00010504); material: water (ENVO:00002006), including particulate matter (ENVO:01000060) such as... | depth 5 m | reverse complement strand
CGCGGACAAGCCGCGGAACGTAGGTAGAGGAGAATGGGGTAAGCGGTTACGATAAAATGTAGTTAAGGTTAATATGACAGTTCAAGCAGTTGAGCCGCGCCCCATTAAATGGCTCATTCCCCAGGATAAAAAAGTGCAACGTGTTGAGAAAAAACTATTGCACTATATGGGCAAGGCCATCCATGATTTCGATCTCATTAAACCCAACGATAAAATACTCGTTTGTGTATCTGGTGGCAAAGACTCTATGACTTTGCTGCTTTTGCTGAAGAAGCTGCAGGCTAGAAGTAAAGTACCGTTTGAATTTATGAGTTTTACCTTGGATCAATCTCAACCTGGATGGGATGATGTAGAATTTAGATCTTTTTTAGAATTCCATAAGATGCCGTATGAAATATTAACCAAAGATACTTATTCTGTGGTCAAAGAAAAAATTGGCGAAACAGGAACATATTGCGGTTTATGCTCTAGGCTGAGGCGGGGTAATATCTATCATTATGCGCGTACCCATGGGTTTAATAAAGTTGCTTTAGGACATCATCGGGATGATTTAATTGAATCCCTGATGATGGGCATGTTTTATAATGGTGAAATTCGCTCCATGCCACCCAAACTTTTGACTGATGATCAATCTTTGACAGTGATTAGACCTTTGGTTTATGTACAGGAAAAAGATATTAGCCTCTATTCCCATATGAAAAAATTCCCAATTATTCCCTGTAATTTATGTGGTTCTCAAACAAACTTGGCCCGTAGTAGAATGAAAAGATTGCTGGCAGGCCTAGCACAAGAAAATCCTAAGATACCTAGTAACATGTTAAGTGCAGTACAAAACATACGATCGTCACAACTAATGGATAAGTCATTGTGTGATTTTAAACATTTAGAAGATAATCAAAAAATTAATCAGATTTGAGCATAAGGATGGCGCATGAGCGAGCAGTCTAGTAATAGTCATGATAAACACATACAAGAATCGGTCAGGCTGTCTGAGTCAAAGCTCTGGGATATACAAAAAAATTATTTCGAAACGATGGGTATTAATGCTTGGGAAGAAGATGTTCCTTTTTATATAACCAACAATACTTTTATTGCTTATCAGTATGCCAGCTTGATGCATCAATTTATGCTAGACTGGCAAAACCAAAAAGACCCAGATCAGATGATTTATATCATGGAGCTGGGTTGTGGTACTGGGAAGTTCAGTTATTACTTTTTAAAAGCATTGACCCAATTGTTAATAGAACAGCCATTAACTGTTTCATTTTGTTATGTTATATCTGATGTGACTGCAAAAAATACTGAATTTTGTGAAAACAATCTTAGTTTTAAACCCTATATTGAACTGGGTCAGGTTGATTTTGCTGTATTTGATGCGAGTTGTGATACAGACTTTTACTTGAAACTTGCGGACAAACCTTTTTCAGAATGTCGAAAGAGCCCACTAGTGGTTATTAGTAATTATATATTCGATTGCTTGCCGCATGATTTGTTACACATTCAAGAAGGAAAGATCCATAGTTTACAATATGGGCTAAAAAGCCGCTATAAAAACTTTGACCAACAAAATGTTAAATATCTTAATGAATTAAAATTTGACATTACGATGGAGCCAATAGAATTAGAAGCTTTTTATGATGACCCGAAATTGATTGGAATTTTAAATGGATATCTGGAGAGAATGGACGGCAAGCCTTCTATGATGCCTGTGCCTTTAGCTGCGCTGAAATTTTTAAAAAATATGCAGGTTTTAACAAAAGATAACATGTTTTTAATTATTGGGGATAAAGGGGTATCGAGTTTAGAAAATATCAGTCGATTGCCAAATAACTATCGTATGACTTTTGAAGGTTGTCATACTTTATTGGCGAATTTGTTTATCATTGGGGATTATATTAAAGCGCTTGGTGGTGATTGTGTACTTTCACAAAAGAGCACTGTATTTCAAGTAGGATTGTATAGCTTGGGTACAGCATTTGAAAATTTGCCTAACACCCAGTTTTCTTATACCCAAAACATTGATTGTCTGGGACCACAAGAATTTGCATCATTCTATAGTATGGCCATTCAAAATGCGTATCGTTTTAGTGCAAACTCCATTAATACATTTATGAAGTTTAGTCGTTGGGATCCTGATGCTTACGCGCTCATACATGATCGCCTAGTGGAAATAGCGCCTGCGTTAATGCCACATGAAGTGATAGAGCTTAAATCCGATCTGAAAAAAATAGAAGACAATATCTATCGTTTGGGGCTTGGTTTTGATGTCGCTAATTTATTAGGTTTATTTTATCAGTCTCAAGGTAATATAGAAAAAGCCAAAGCATTATTTCAAACTGCAATGGATATCTATGATGATTATGGCCCCCCCCATAATAATATTGCCATGATATATGAAGAGCAAAAAGACAAAGAAAAGGCAATATACCATTATGGTAAAGCTTATGAATATGACAAGAAAAATTTGTTTGCCAAACAGCGAATGGAAATTTTACAGGGCAAAAAATATGCTATTTTAGGTCGCCCATTTTTACGAACGTTAGGGGTTATAGCACTGATTGGGGCTTTGGTTTATGTGATGGTGAAATAATCACGCTAGCCATCCTCTCCCACAAGATTGGGAGAGGGGACTGATTCGCTAAGCTTGTCGATTAGATATTCTTAATAAATTAATGTTTACCTGGACGAGGACCTGATACATGAACGGTATCGTGTGAACCTCTATGAATTTGCGTATTGCCACCCATTCTGTTGCCGCGCGCTGAAGGGGCATGAGAGTTTGCTGCATGAGAAGATGCTGAAGGCGTGTGGGCGTGAGCAGCACCATGACTTCCAGCATACTGTGTTCTCGCGCCCGATGATGGTGCAGCACCCCAACTACTAGGGAACCAGCTTGTTCGAGCTGCTGGACGAGTGCTGGGTGCAAAATGCACATGCGGGGTAGGTACCGCACTATGATGGTGACGTCTTGGGATTAGGATAGCGCGTCTTTGCGGTAAAAGTGCTGATAGTCCACAAAACATGCCAACCAGAGCACTTGTGACCAACGCGTTAGCGACTGCGGCGGCACCAAACCCAAATGCACCAGCTGCTAGACCGAACCCAAAGGTACAAGCGCCAGCTACCACGCCAATTGTTAATGCAATGCCTGCTCTATCTCTCATAGCCATGTTTAAAAATCCTTACATAAAATTAAATAATAAACAAAGAATCAAAATTGCTTAGGAGAGAAGGTACCAAGCTTGGTTTAAGATCACAAATAAAATGTATAGTAAGCCGATAAGTGGTAGAGAATAAACGATATCAAGCAGAAGTTAGTCGACAAACGCAAAAGTTACAATATTGACAAATATTTTGTTAAAAGTGTTTGCAATAAATATTTTGTTAAAAGTGTTTGCAATGGCAAAGACAAAGCGGAGCTAATTTAGTCAAAAGCTCCGCACAAATCAGAATTAAAGAGCCACTCGTTTACCCTGTTCTACTAATGCAAGCTCCCCCTCTACACGACTAAGACTACGGCTTGATTTTGATTTATCTTTGCTGCTTGTGAACTGTAATAGCAACGGCTTAGGCTTACCCGAATGATGTTGACTATAAGCTTCTGGACATCCTGCTTTGATAATGGGATCAGTTTTTAAATCAGGAGAGCGATCTCGATAGATATAAAATGATTTTAATAAGCGTTTATGATCATGTGAATCCAAATTTGGCACAACCAACATGTGCCCGCCTTTGGTTTCTATTTCATGCATATCACTTTTATTCGATTCAACGGCCTTAATGGCATCTCGTAAATTATGAATCCGTTTGCCATTTATTTTTTTAACAACATCATCGGTAAAATTACCATAGCCTTCATTATGTTCACAAGCCAAAATTTCCTTAATGAAAACAATTTCTTCGCCTGGTTTTCTTTTTTCCTTTTCCGTCAGGTTGATTAAATCTCCACCACCAAAAATATTACTTTCAAATAAATTATCCGTTAAGTTACAAAGGGCAATGCCGGAAGCAAAAAAGTAAGAAGCAATTTCTTCATATTTATGTTGTACTTTCTTGGTTGTACTGCTTCGGTGTTTCAGTGTGACGTCAATTTCCAGTCTTTCCTTATCTCTAATAATAGAGAACTGTACATTGTCACCTATAAAATGAGACGTAATAGCATGGTCAAGATCAACTCGCTTAATGTCCCTTGTACTAATGGTTCCGTCATTGCTGACTGTGTGGCCATCAATGCTTAATATGATATCATTCGCTTTAAGTAAGTCTCTTGCGGCAGATAGTTTTGGAACCGAACGAACCCTAATCCCTGTTTCATCTTTAGCCATACCATAGCGTTTTCTCAGGTTGTCATTTTTAAGTTCTTGATATTTAAAATTGAGATCTGGAAAGCCTTTATAATTTTTTAGGTCGAGCGCTTCGGTCAGTAAATGTGTAATGATCGGTGTCGGAATAATATAGCCCAGGCCTTCACCACTACTATTGCCCTGAAAGGCCACGCCAACAACTTTACCATTGGCAATAACAGGGCCACCACTATTTCCGGGGTTGATCGCCGCGCTGACTTGGGCTTGAAGTAAATTTGTATTCGCTTGAACATAGGTATCAACTTCAATTCGGGAAACGGTACCTTTGGTAATACATAATTCTTCACCACCCATTGGGAAGCCATGAACAGCCAATTCTTGCTCTCTTTTTACCATGCCACCTAATTCAAGTGGCTCTATTTTGCTGAGAAATGCATTGTCTTTAACTTCCAGAATGGCTAAGTCACAGTCATCTTCAATTAAAATGGCTTTTGCATCATATTCTTTTGAGGTATCGGCTAACCGCACTTTCATGCGACCCAAGCGAGTGGCGACATGCGCATTGGTGAGTAAAAAAATTTTATCTTGAAATGATACAGCAAAACCAGAACCGCCCCAGGATCTTTGTTCAGGTGGGTTCCATGGTTTGTCAAAATCAAACTCAGTTGTTTTAACAGTGACTTTAAAGACAGAGTTTGTATATTCATCTGATCGGGTTAAAGGTATCGCTTCTGGTTTATCTTTCAGCTCAAACGATGAATCATCATTCCCTAAACTATAATCAAGATCAGAATCAGAGTCTTGAACACTAGATAATAAATCAGCGGATGATTTTTCCCTGGTGATTTTTTCTTTAGTGCCTGTGCGAGGATGGCTTTTTTTATCGGTTGGTATTTTGTTTCTTGGCATGAGTCATTTCCTTATGTTTGGAGATACAGATTGCATGTGCATGCAGTGGTGAACTGTTTTCCTGTATAAAAAATGCGTGAGTATAAATACTGCTGTATATAAAGAATCAAACTGAACAACTATAACCACATGGGTGAAAAATCAGTAAGCGGTTGAAAAGGTTGTGATTATTTTTCTTTCCATATATTTTTTGCATTTTGTTTCTGTATCCAAAATAGTATTTTCGTTAAGAAACATTTTAAACATAACTAACATTGTAATGTTTAATGTCTAGGCATTTTTAAGTTATTTAATTATTTGTAAAACTGCAATAGGTGATTTGCTTATTGTTGAATGTTTGTTTTTTCTCTGTAGACTGAAATAACAAGAATAAAAGAGCAAGGATGCTCAAACATCTTATGAATAAGCACACGCATCATCAATTTCAAATCTATTTTCAGCACCCATACTTCTATGCACTCACGTTACAATTTCTAGGTCATTAATCAAGGAGGATTACATGCCTAAATCTGATAAAACAAAAAAAACAGGCGGCAAGCACGACTCTTCATCAGCGACTGTCAATGAAGATTCTGAATTAGATCTATTAGATGAGTTGTTGGAAGATGAAGTTCCAACCGTCGAGGTTGCCACTATTGATGATTTAACAACAATGAACTTGTTTTCCTCTGGCAAAAGCAGTGGAAAGAAGTCAGTCGATCAGTCGCTGGCTGTTGGCGTTAAGGCGAACCCCGTTTTAATTGAGAGAGGGTTTACGTCTGATGATCAACAAAAACTTTCTGAAAATGAGCATATGCGGTTTATGCGTAATGCAGAGACAGTCGGGCATGCTCTGGTCACAAAGTCTCAGGATGGCAGAATCATTGCACAGCAATTTTCAGCACCTGGCAGCAGTGATCCCACTGACCCTAGAGTTGCCACATTAAAAGATATTGAAATTTTTGAAGATAAATATGGCAATAGACATGCGCGGGCATTAGCCGATGATGGCACAGAAATGATTTCAAAACGATCAGTTGACGTAAAGACAACAGATCAACATGGTGATGACATCCAGCATGAACTATTATTTTTCTCTCCCAAAGCAATGCATATATGGCGGGGCGATGTTTTTTGGGGTAGTAACCCTATGCATAAACCCGCTCTCTTTAGGGATGATTTGCCTGATAGACAAAAACGTGAGTTGCAAAAAGAAATGTCGGAGGCAAAAGTAGATATTCGAGGCGGGGAGATAGAACTGGTTAATGCTGATGTGGTGAAACGAGAAGATGCGAAGCGAAATCCCACACAAAATAAGGTAATGGGACAGTCTGCCGTTGATGCTTATGAAGCCTATTATGATATGTATAAAGATGAGTTATCGAGTGATATGAAAACTATCATTAAAAAATCAATAGATGCACGACCCCATGTTAGAAATATGGGGCCTAAAGGCCAGCCCAGGCCTGAATGGTTGCACGCATTAGGTTTTGGTTTATATCCAATGAGTGGTAATCCGCAAACGGCAGATAATTTAGGCGCTGCTCCAAAATGGTTAAATACGAAAATGATGACAACTGAGCGTGCACTAAAATGGCATGCGATGCATAGGCCTGACGCTAAGTTAACACTAAGTTGTCGATATAAAATGCTACCCCATTCCGACATAATTGATGAGGGAAAGATTACGGGGACATTTGTAGAGGCGGATAATCAAGTCATATTATCACAGCATTTGAATCCCCATCAAAAATATCCGGTTTATTCAACGCCAACAGATTTAATGCAAACGACGTTAGTGACACATCATTTATTGACCAACACAGATCCAGGTGCTGTGGTGGAAGCTAAGATTGATACCCGATCAATCAAAAATTATTCTGTCGTGAATCAAACAGGCGGGTATGTCATGGGCGCCTCTATTCCCGTTCAATCAGCTCACAATGAGGTCTCATCCTCTAATTCTGTCTCAGTTCAAGCAACAGCTGCCGTGCATGCGACTGAGCCACCTAAAATTGATGATTTAACTATTACTGATAATGCAAGCTTAAGATCGATTGACTTGAGTTTGCCCCAAACACTCTCTTATGAAAAATCTGTGGTGAAAATTTTCTCTACATTTCAAGATCCAGATTATGAAATGCCTTGGTTGGGGAGTATCACGAACAAGTGCACGGGTTCAGGGTTTGTGATTGAAGAAGACGGGCGTCATTATATTGTGACCAATGCGCATGTTGTCGACTCTTCAAATTATCTTGAAGTACGCTTGGCAAATGATGACAGAGTGTTTACGGCAGCGGTTAAGCAAGTTTGTCACCAAGGCGATATGGCTTTGTTAGAAATTGAAGATGAAGAGTTCCAAGCCATTACGGAACCTGTTGTTATGGGGGAAATGGCTAAAATGCAAGAAGAAGTAAAAGCCGTTGGATTCCCCATGGGGGGAGAGGAAATTTCTATTACAAAGGGTATTGTGTCCCGTATAGAAGTTGATATATATGCTCAATCTGGCGAGCGAATGCTGCAAGTTCAAACAGATTCCGCTATTAATCCAGGAAACAGTGGTGGGCCTGTGTTCTGCAATGGCAAATTAACGGGTATTGCATTCCAGGGGAATGATAGGGGAGAAGGTTTGGGGTATTTTATACCCACACCGGTATTACAACATTTTTTGAAAGATGCTTTTTCTGGTGCATCATACAAAGGCTTTGCCACATTAAATATTGCGCTTCAGCCTTTAACAAACCCTGGGCTGCGTGATTATTTTGGATTAGACGAAAAGCAAACTGGGGTAAGAGTGACCACGGTTGATGAATTATCAGATGTGAAAGGAAAATTATTGCAAGACGATATTATCTTGGCGATAGATGGTTTTAAAGTGGGTAATGACGCTAAAGTGACTGTGCCTGAAGTGGGTAGTCGTTTGGATTTGAATTATTTGTTTCAACGTAAGCATATTGGCGAAAATATTAATTTAAGTGTCTTAAGGAAAAACCAGGGAACACAACAGGTTCAACAATTTAATGTATCTGCTGAGCTTAAATGGCGACCCGGCCAAACTAAAAAAGTGGAAGCACCCGAGCATGAAAAAGATCCAACCTATTATATTAATTCAGGCGTTGTTTTTCAGCCATTGACCAATAACTTTTTAGAAACGAGAAAAGGGTCAATTTTAGCGAGTGTCATTATTCCTACGGTAGGCTATATTTCTGATATACCCAAAAAATCTTTGGATGAGCAGTTTGTGGTTATAAACTCTGTCCTGGATTCGAAAAAAACCAGGGGGTATGGTGATTTTGAGTGTTCACTGGTGGATGAAATTAATGGCGTTAAAATTAGACATATTCGTGATGCGGTTCAAGCGATGGAATCACATAAAGGGTCACATCACAAAATAAAACTTATTGACCAAGATATTATCGTTTTGGAAAATATGTCTGAGAAAGAGCACCGTAAATTATTGAAACAATATCGTATTCATGATGATAGGTCAGATGATTTAAAAAGTTTGCCTCTTGAAGCAGGCGTCATAAACAAAGAGGCAGAAAAAGGTAAGGAGAAAGACAAATTAGTCGCCCCTATCGTTGCCAACTCTGATAATGCAGCTCAAGCTGCGCCCAAAAAGAAAAGGTTACGCAAGCTTAGACGGGTGATCATGGATAGTGACTCTGAGGGGGATTCTACGGTTGAGGCTGATGAAAAACAAGGATTGATGAGTAAGCTGGTTAGCGCAGTGAAACCAAATGTTAGTATTCAAAAAGCAGAAAGGCAGCAACAAAGTTCACTGTTGTTGGATTCTTTGAGTAATTTGATGAGTGACTCAGATGGAACGGCTTCTGACAGTGATGAAACTGAAGTGGCCGCAGTTTGCTCTGACGACGATTTATTTAATGGTGGTGCCGATTCTGAAGATGAATATGATTATAACGATCCATTCATTGTAGATGATGAGGTCGACTCTAAAAAAGGCTATAAAAATCTTATGGGAGATTATCGCATTCCTAAGCAATCTATGTTGCAGATGGCAGATAAATCTGGCAAAGATTTTACGATGGCGGAGCTGTCGTTTATGGATACTATCGACAGAATAGCCAAACGAGCTGGTCTAGAAGGCACGAGTGATTTATCTGAGAGTTCCGATTCTAGCTCTGAGTCTAGCTCAACGTTATCTGAATCTGATGTTGAAATAACCAAGCCAAGAAAGTTGTCAAAGAGGCAGTCCAGGTCTAGTCAACAAGCAGAGCATAAAAAAGATACTGTTTCAGCGCTACTCATGAACTATCATTCCGATTCTGATTTGGATTATGAGTCAGACTCCAGCCATGATTCTAGTCAAGATTCTAGTCAAGATTCTGTTTCTGCATGTAGTCGTCGTGAAACAAAAGAAGATGCACCGGTGGCAGAAGTTGAATCCACTCCGCCACCCAGCAGTGTGTCTCGTCGCTCGAGACGTCTACAAGGTTTGAATCCTTAATGTTTGGCTTAGTCTTCAATCCGCGGCTCATATCCGCGGGTTGAAGATAGATGGATGGAACAGCTATATCTCTATAAAGATGGCGCACAGTTATTAGGTTTGGGCTGAATTGTATACCCAAGCCACCCATTCACCATGATGAGATAAGCTAATATCTATATTGGTCTTTTGTCCATGATATAACAAGAATGGCGGATGCATTTTTTTATTTAAGCTAGGCCGAATCACTTCCAGTTGTTGGATATTCCAATTAAAATTTTGGGCTAGACTTTGCTTCAGCTTAAATTTTGCTATGGCAGAGGCAGAATGATTGATCGACTCTTGTTCTGCTTTGCTAAAATGGGAATTAAGATTATTTTGCCTCTCCCAGTAAATAATATCATCACGGGTTAAACTGTAAATCTGAACTGTTGTTTGTGCGGTCAAGTCAGTGTCTAAAACTGATTTTTTAGGCTCTGTCACATCTAAATTACCCACGACATGTAATTTTTGAGCGTCCCATATTCCAAAGGCAGGTATAACATACTCATCATAAGTGATTTGTAAGTTTTGTTTTGATACAGATTGCTCAGAGTGAGACTGGATGGTAATTTGAAATAACTTGTGAGAGAACACCGGTGGTGTTTTTATTTTGGATATTATTTTGTAAGCGGTTTCCTTGGCTGCCCAAAATAGCCATAGTTGCAGCTCAGGATTTGGGGAAGTCGATATTAAAATTTGTTCTGCAGGCGTAAATACGCGCTTTAGAAAACGCGCGTCTTGAGATTTAAGGGTAGGGAGACTGACTCCCAAATCAACGACATCATTCCCAACAATGATCAAAGTATTCTGATTCCATTTCGCTTAAGCTCAGTATTACCTCAGAAGAGAGCGCTCTAATTTGACGCATACCAGATAAATCACTTGTAGGCTTTATCATTTTGGCTTCTATGTAGAATTCTTCACCTCGAATAGGGAAGTCACTCTTCTGCGCTTGATGACGACCCCGCATATAAACACACAGTACTTGGCAATTCGGGGTTCGTTGGATAATGCGTCCCACGCCATAAGAATAATCAGTTTTATCGATTCGGCCTTTTTCGCCTCGTTTACCTTCGGGGAAAATCATCGTGAGGTGTTGGTCTGCCACTAAGTATAAAATTTTATCAAGTGACTGATTAACTTCTTTTCTGTCTCCGCCACGACTCACCGGAATACAGCAGCCGATATAACAAAATATTCTTAGCCAAATACTATGAAAATAACGTTCCTTTTCAGGAAGATTCCAGGCAAACTTTTTAAAGTGTCTGATGTAAAACCCCAGCGAGCCTAAGGCCCATAAGATGATGAGCGAATCAATTTTGGTTAAGTGATTTGCACAGATCAAAATAGGCTGTCGGTTGTTCTTTAACAGACGCTTGAAATTTCGACGAAATTGCTTTAGGTTTCTGATTTTATATCCATAAACAAGACGCATTATTGCCGTGCTGAATACAAACCAAACTGGTAGCGTCAGCCAAGCAATAAACTTCTGCAAGCGTAAAGCAAGCTTCATGTTTTGAGGAAGCTTGCTTGATTCGACTGAGGTTTTCACAAAATTTCTTTACGCGGCGGTTAAAGAAGATATTAAATCAACAGCATCTTGCAAAGTCGCAACACCATCTGCCGCATCATCATCAATTTCTATATCAAATTTATCTTCAAAGTCGATGATAATATCGACTAAACGAGCAGAGTTAATTTTTAGATCGGACAATAAGTTGGTCTCAGGCTTCACATCTTCTGCTTTGTGCTCAGATTTTCTGTATTTCATCAAAATTTCGATGACTTGGTTAGCGGTTTCAGTTGTGCTCATTATAAAGTACCTCAATATCAGTTAAGAATAATAAAATATTAAATGCTTATTGCCACTTCTTGAAGATTAGGCATGCATTCACATCACCAAACCCAAAGCTGGCTTTAGCGAGTATGTCAACGGTTGTGTGAATGGTTTTACGCACCACGCTTTTTTCGAAAGGTTTTAATTCTTCATGTAAGTCTTCACAATTCAGTGAGCCATGCACAAAGTCTTTGTAAACCTCTAAAACACATGCAACAGCTTCCATACCGCCTGCAGCGCCTAAACCATGTCCAATCATAGACTTGGTTGAGTTAATGTAGGGTAGGTTTTCAGGGTCTACTCCTAAAGCTTTTTGCCAGTTTCTCACTTCATGTGGATCGGCAAAGGTGGCTGTTAAGTGACCATTAATGGCATTCACTTGATGACCGGCAATCCCAGCGGTTTCTAATGCACTGCGAATACAACGTTGTACACTGTTAGGATTAGGCGCCGTCATGCTGCCACCTTGGCGGTGACCGCCACAATTAATAGACTGACCTATAATTTCAGCATAAATACGAGCACCACGGGCCTGGGCACTTTCGAGGCTTTCTAGCATTAAGATACCAGCACCAGAACCCGGAATAAATCCAGCCGCACTTGCACTCATAGGTCTAGACGCTTCTTCAGGATTATCATTAAAGTTTTTATTGAGTACACGCATGGCATCAAAACCAGCCCAGATATATTCCGATGAGCCTTCGGCACCTCCCGCTAACATACGCTCGGCCAAACCTGCTTTAATGCGGTAGACCGCATCTGCAATTGCTTCAGTACCTGTAGAGCAGGCACTGCTGTTTGTTGTGACTTGGTTGCCTAAGGCTAATAAGCCTGCAACTTTAGCGGAAACACCACTACCCATGACTTGCTCTACGATAGTAGAGCCCATACGACGCACGCGACCGGCGTTGGTCATTGGGATTAATTTTTCACCCGTGGTATCCATGCCGCCAATACCTGTGCCAATAATAGCCCCCATATCCCAATCAACATCAGAATCTTCAGCAGGCAATTCAAAACCCGCATCTTTAAAAGCATCAATTGCTGCAATCGAGGCATAAATAATATTACTATTCATAGACATCAATTGTTCTTGGGTAAAATATTGCTCTTGAATGGCTTCGATATTTTTAGGGACACCGGCTACGTGACAACCAAATTTCAAATCGCCCAATTTGGACTGGTGGCTTATACCTGACACACCATTTTTTAATGCTTGTTCGTATTCTTCAACACCATGGCCATTAGGGGCGACAATGCCTAGACCGGTAATCACAACACGTCTTGAATTTATCTCACTCATGATTTCACTCCCAATCCTGCTAGCGTACCCGAACAAACAGGTGTGCCATCTTCTAATGTGGTTTCAAACTCGACTTTTAATTTCAGTCGTCTAAAATAAATTTTCTTAGCCCGCATAATAATGCGCTGACCAGGTTTTACCAAACCATTAAATTCAACTTGCGCCTCTGTAAAAAGCGTTAAGATTTGAGATATTTCATCTTTAGGGAAAGCTTTGGCGGCCAAATAAATACCAAATGCCACGACACCTGCTTGTGCGCTGGCTTCTAATAAGACTACGCCGGGGGTGATAGGGTTATTGGGGAAATGACCTTCATAGAAAGATTCATCCAGCTTCCAAGTATAAGCTGCCGTGATACCATTATCGTCTAACTCAATAATTTCATCGATAAAACGAAAAGGGGCTTGTTGTGGCACTAAAGCCAAAACCTCTGCTTTGGTTAATATTGTTTTTGTTTCTGTTACTTCAGTCATATATTTAAGCCTTTATAATGCCACCAATGGCGTTCTTAGATTTATTGGGATAATCTGTATAGGCGATGCCTTGGAAGATTCCCACTTTGGCACCATCGAGTGTATAAATGAGCTCATCATCTACAAAAACTTTGGCAGTACCAACGACCAAAGAGCTACGTCCTTCTTGTAATACGCTATAACGTTTTATGTCTATTTCATAACGTACAACTTTGTTGTAGGGTCGTATTTGACCATCGAAAGCAATTTCTTTACAACCTAAAGCTCTGCCATTACCTTCGCTGCCTTGGGTCACGCAATAAAAACCCAGTAATTGCCATACGGCATCAACGCCCAAGCAACCCGGTTGGACTGGGTCACCATTAAAGTGGCACTGGAAAAACCATTCGTCCACTTTAATATCTTTTTCGCCTACAATGCGGCCTTTATTGCCGTTGCGACTAATCTCGATGACTCTATCAACCATCAAAAATGGTGGGGTAGGTAATCTTGAAAACTCTTTAGGTGGATTTTCAACTAAATTACCATAGGCGAATGCAATTAACTCTTCTTTAGAAAAGTGATTGCGCTCTAAAAACTCTGCGTACGTTAACATCATTATTTATTCAAACTCTATTTTCATACTGGCCCAAGTTAAACCTGCGCCGACCACAACTAAACCAATTTTATCGCCCGGGTGAAACTTTTCCCAGTTTTGGCTTAATACAGTAGGGGCGCCTGCTGCACCAGTGTTACCAAAATGATCGATATTATACAAATGTTTATCGGCACTGAGTTCACAGCGTGATTGCACAGATTGTAACATGGTTAAATTGGCTTGATGACCAATAAAATACATATCTTGGTCTTGCGCCTGCTTGAGATCTTTAAAGCATTGTACGGATTGTCTAATCGCAAATGATTGTACAGCACGACCATCTTGCTGGAAATGACCTAATCTTGGGATTTGAACCGCTTCCCATTTCTTAGGGTTAGACTGCATGGTGGTATGAGTAATAACCGTTTTGCTTGGATTTTTTGTCGATATCACACAAGCAAAAGTCCCATCACCCCATAAAACGGCAGTGCTTCTGTCCGTATAATTAATTGTACGAGTATTATTCTCTGGAATAACAACGAGTACATATTCTGGTAAGGCATTGGCATCCATCATCGATAAAAAATGCATATGCGCGCCAAAAGAGGAGCAAGCCGAGTTTAAGTCAAGTGACGGTGCCTCAATGTCCAAAAGTGCTGCAATAGTGCAGGCTTCTGCTGGGGTCACAACATCAGGTGAACAGCCACCCGCTATGACCATGCCAATTTGACTGGCTGATATGCCTGCGTGCTTTAAAGCTTTTTCGGCGGCACGTTTGCCTGTTTCAGCATTGCTATAGACCGCAGCCTCAATTGCCCCTCTGGGATCTTGATTTTGTGTTTGACGAATATAATCAAGTGGTAATACAGTACGACGTTCTTTAATGCCGACTCTATCCATAATCCATTCGTTGTTGGTTTCTATATTTAAAGATTCCAAAAATACATTATCAATAATATTGTCTGGGTGAAAGTGACCCACCCCATGCAAATACAACTTAGCCACTGATGTGTTCTCCACCATCGACGCGAATAATATTACCATTTGCCCATGCGGCTTCATCTTGGCACATTAAACAAATAAAATTAGCCACATCTTCAGGGGTGGTTAAGCGATTATAGGGGTTACGTGATTTTGCCGAGGCTTTTAAATGAGTGCTACCAGGAATCAACCTTAGGGCGGGTGTGTCGGTGACACCGGCTTGAATAATATTGGCTCGTATACCATACGGCGCATATTCGACAGCAATAGATCGCGCGATGGCTTCTAATGCAACTTTAGCAGCAGATACGGCCGCATAACCTTTCCAGCTGATCTCATTCCCTTCGCTGGTGAGTGCTAACACACGAGCATCATCGGCAAATAGTTGGCGGCTGAAAGTCTCTTTGACCCAGGCAGCCAAACTGGTACCCATGCTGTTGACCGTTAATGAAAAATCTTCTTCTTGTAGTAGCTCTTCGCTATATTTGGGTAGTGATGCTATAGGCGCTAATTCATCCACGCCTTCTGCAAATAGAGCATCTATTTTTTCTTGCAAGGTATTTTGCTCAATACCAAGTGCCTGGCCAAACTTTTGCATCATGCTGTGGTGATTTTCTTCGAGCGCTTGGGTTTCTGGTGCGAGTAGTTTCAAATTCCCAAAGGCAATGGAATGTAACATCATGCGCAGACGACCTTCTGGGCCCATGTGTTCTTTGAGGTCATCCAGTACATAAGTCATGCTTTCTGGCGATAGTGCGTTGACATTGTATGTGCGTACTTGAACGCCCAGTTTTTGTAGTGCTTCAAAATGGGGGGTAATACGTGACATCACACCTTTTCGGTCGCGATGCACAATACAAATATTCATACCGTGCTTGGCCAACTTTTGTGCTGTCGCCAAACCAAAACCACTTGAACCGCCTAAAATGATGCCCCAATGTTGCGCATTAAATTTCATATATCAACCAGCCATATAACTAAAATTGTTTGTGGGTCGCATAACAACCAACCCTTAAATAATTAACTGCACATTATAAAGTAATACAGCCAGTAATGCAGTGGGATTTGGTTAACATTATAAGAAAAAGTGGGTTTTAAGATAAAATAGTTGTAAGCCTAACACTCTAGAGTGTTAGGTGAACAAAGTCTCACATTAAAAAACAAAATAATGCTGTATATACACAGCTATGCTTTGGCTTTTTGTTTCTTTTTAAAGCGTAAATTTAACATTTCAACCACAACAGAATAAGCCATGGCAAAGTAAATATATCCTTTGGGAATATGGAAATGGAAGCCTTCGCCTAAAAGGGCAACCCCAACCAGAATTAAAAAGCTTAAGGCCAGCATTTTAATAGTGGGGTGAGCATCTACAAACTCCCCAATGCTTTTAGCAGCAACCATCATGACAATAACAGAAGCCACAATGGCTATGACCATAATTGGGACATGTTGCGCAAGTCCAACAGCGGTTATGACCGAGTCTAATGAAAAGACAATATCAATAATGGCAATTTGAACGATAATACCCATAAAGCTAACTTTTTTGGTGGCTAGTTCTACTGTCTCGGGTTCTCCTTCCATGGTTTGATGAATTTCATGGGTGCTTTTCGCCATGAGAAATAAACCACCAAATATTAGAATCAGATCGCGCCCTGAAAAAGCAAATTCATACAAACTAAAGAGTGGATTGGTTAAAGTCATGACCCAGGCTAATGATAGCAATAATCCTATACGGGTAAACATAGCCAAACCCAAACCAAAAATACGTCCTGCTTGGCGTTTTTCTTCTGGTAGGCGGCCTACCAGAATAGTTAGGAAGATAATATTATCTATGCCGAGAACGATTTCAAGCGCGGTTAATGTGCCTAGAGAGATCCAAGCTTGGGGATCCGATATCCATTCGAACATTGGTTGATGCACTCCATTCGTGTAAATTCTCTCTTTATTACGTAGGCTGAATATACCATATTATTTGATGGTCTTGATAGCACAGTATATTTGGTTTTATAACTACGGCATTTTTTAAATAAAATACATTTAAATTTAATGTATAACTGCATAAAAAAGGGGGGCATTGGTATCTGCTTCTATGGGTAAAATAGGCGTGCCAAGATACTAGTTATTCTTTACAAAAAAATTCTCTTTATTTCTTCTTATATATTATTTTAAATTTCAGCTGCTTCTGGTTCGCTTTTATCTTGCGGTAAGAATGCATTAAGCAGTACACCAATAACGCCACCTAAGCCAATACCTTCAATAGCGAAATTACCTAAGCCAATACTCATGCCACCAACCGGTATGATTAAAATAATGCCTACAATGGTCATATTGCGCGGTTTCATTAAATCAGCTTTGCCTTCGACTAATAAGTTTAAGCCTGTCACCGTAATAGCACCAAATAGTAAAATTAAAATTCCACCCATAACGGGAGGGGGGATGCACTGTAAAACAGCGCTGACTTTTCCGATAAAGGCCAAAGCAATGGCCACAAAACAGGCCCAGGTCATTATGCCGGGATTATATGTCTTTGTGAGCGCAACGCCTGCGGTCACTTCGGAATAAGTTGTATTGGGTGGGCCGCCAATGCAAGAGGCAAAAATAGTCGCGATACCGTCACCCAGTAAGCTGCGATGAAGGCCTGGGTATTGCACATAGTTTCTTTTGGTAATTGCGCCAATCGCAATCACATCACCAATATGCTCAATGGCAGAAACGGCGGCGATGGGGGCGATTAAAAGGACTGCACTCCAGTTAACCGTGGGAGTCGTGAACGCCGGAATTTGGAACCATTTTGCGGCAGTAATGGCGGTTAAATTGGGCATGCCAAAAAAGAGACTCGCAATAAAACCGACGACAACACCGATTAAAATAGGCAATAGTTGTAACCAGCCTTTTGCAAATAATCGTGTGATGATGGTGGCTGAAAGGGCAATAACAGCCACAATAATAGCTTGGTTTTCTGGAAATAGCTCTATACTGCCGTCGCCAGTACGGCCCATCGCCATATTAATCGCAACAGGGGCTAAGACTAAGCCAATGCTCATAATGACTGGGCCAGTAACGATGGCAGGTAGAATTTTGCCAATAAAGTTTTGGCCTTTCCAATACACGAGAGCACTCATAATAAAATACATAACGCCGCCGACTGCCAGGCCGAACAATGTGGCAGACAAGCCCCATTCTTGAATACCGTAAATGGTAGCGGGTAAAAATGCAAAGGAAGAACCTAAAAAGGCAGGCACTTGACCACGAGTCAGTACTTGGAAGATAAGTGTACCCACACCAGCCGTAAATAAGGCAACGCTTGGATTTAGACCAGTTAATAGGGGAACCATGACTAATGCGCCAAAAGCAATAAATAGTGTTTGAGCGCCGAGCAAGCAGTCTTGCATTCTAAATGAATAATCACTGGGGCGTTTAACTGGCTGCATTTGTTTTACCCTACTTGTTAAAATAATTAGCATTCTAACATGCTAATTTGATTCGTTTAATCAATCAGCGGCAACGATCAGATTAAACGGGAATGATACCGACAAGAGGTAGTAAAAGCCATAACTTCAAAAATTATCGGGACACCCCTGTTAAGTTTTTGAACTTAAAAAATTATCGGGACAGCCCTGTTAAGTTGTAAAACTTAAAAAGGCTGTGTCCATGCTTAATATTTTAATTAAATATATCCAGGAGGGGACTATTAACTTGTTTTTAAGTAAGCCCAAAAGCAGAAAATAAGCCTACTTGGACGAAATTGAGTATGGGCATCATGAATTTTGCAAGCACACCTGTGACCAAAAGGCCAACAACAAGAATCAAACCATAGGGGGTCGCTTTATGAAACCAAAGATCCCAGGGTTTAGGTAATATAGCGAGTAATACTTTGCTGCCATCTAATGGGGGAATAGGGATTAGATTCAAGATCATCAGAACTAAGTTAATAATCACGCCAGCTCGCCCCATATAAAACATCGCTAAGCCTCCAGCAATGTCATTTTTTAAGAAGTAGAGTCCTAATTTTAGGCAAATAATCCAAAATAGGGCCATAAAAAAATTAGACATTGGGCCAGCTATAGCAACATAGGCCATGTGCCGCTTGGGATTTCTAAGGTTATTGGGATTAACAGGCACAGGCTTGGCCCAGCCAAAAACAAATCCAGTTGTGACGAGCATCAAAATAGGGACAATCAAGGTGCCCATGATATCTATATGTTTTAATGGGTTTAAGCTGATACGACCCAAATGCTTGGCAGTGTTATCACCAAATTTCCAGGCAACATAGCCGTGGGCGGCTTCGTGTACTGTAATAGCAAATAGAACAGGCAAGCTCCAAATGGCGATATTTTGAATGATGTTTAAATTATCCAATGTCATACTCGAATTTAGGAAAATATGGCTAGATTATACCAGAAAGTTTTTTAACTAAAAGTGGAATTTTTAAACTTTAAAGTCTGTAGGTTTAAAACCACATTCTTTGAGGAGCAAAACAAAGCGTCGCCCATGAGATGATCCTAAGCCACCCGTAAAAACCTGCAGATAACTGCGAACCACAAAGTGAAATTCTCTGCGTTTTAAAATGGCTAAAATTTTATGCGCGCGTTTTAAATCTGCCTTTGCTTGCGGGCTACAAGCCTGGAACAAGACTTCGCCTAACAAAGCCGCTTTGGCTTGTTGCCGTTTCAGTGCCAGAGTTTCAAAGTCCCTTAAGAAATCCTCTAGGGCCTTATCTTTATCCCAATCTAGCCATGTATAATAAAAATTCATTACCTTTTTGACGAGTTTGTCTGCTTCGGTTTTATCATGCGCTTGGTCATTGAGCAACATGTAGAGCATTGTTGGAATCGATGCTTCCACATTGGCCCATGAGCAGTTTCCAGTTATTTGGTGCGTTATTGGCAGCTTATTATAGGGTTTTAAATCTAAAATAATCGGCAAGTCACGTTGGATATATTTACGGGTCTGACGTTTATAGAGTAAATTTTTATAAAAATGTCGGGTTAAAGGCATTGGATTATTGACGCGATGAATCACAATTGGATCTGTCATTTTGTGTACACCCCGATCGCACTTGGCGAATAATTTGCCATGTTTGATAAAGGTAATCGCATGGCCTTCGAAAGAGACCGGCAGTAACAATAAATCATTCTCCACTAATTTATAGATGGTTTCTTTATTGGCTTCTACATCTTTGGAAATATGTTTGAATTCGCGTAAATGAGCAGCGTGTTTTAACGCAATAATAATGTATGCAATTGCCTGCTCATTTATTTTTATATTTCTGCCGGCATAACTTTTAGTAAAGTTTCTCAGTGATTTTTGGATGAGGGATAGGGTAAATTCTAAATAGAACCCTTCCATGTCAACTTCTAAAAATAAGCCATCAGTTGTGACGATGTCGCAATAGCCTTGCAAAGAAAAGCGATGCCCAATGAGTTTTGCGGCAATAAAATCTTTGGTAAAGGTTAAATCAGCGCCATGTTTGGCTAAAAGCATTGCTAAAGGTTTGTCTTTTCTCAGCAAGGGGTAAAATAAAATAGGTTGGCCTGATGCGCTATAGGCATTCGGGTTGGCTTTAAATTTCAGTAATAGCTCAGTAATAGCATAATTGCCCATATCAACGGCCCAATGGAGAGCGGTTTGACCAGAGCTATCTAAAATATCAACGCGAGCATGTCGTTCGAGTAACAAGAAGACGATATCAAAGTTTTGAATAACAACGGCATGGATAAGCGGGGTATAACCATACTCATCAATAACATTGGGAGACTCGCCACTATCAAGGCGTGCTAGCACGCCTTGATACGTTCCTTGTAAAATTTCCTTGGACAGTGACATTCGTAAATTTAGGTTTTACTAAATTTTAGGTGTATCAACACCACGTTTTGGCGTGGCTCGCATTGCCATACGCATTTTGTAATCATTTTTAAGTTGATTTTTCAATGCATTTACTGCAGTTTTATAAGCAGGCATGAATTCTGCAGGTTCGTTCGATTCTGCTATGGTTTTTCTTGCAGCGCTAACGGTTGCAGCGGCAATGTCCATGTCTTTAGCCCAGCTAGGTGTTATTCTAGCTTGATTTGTATTTTCATTTGTCGGTACATTTTCGTTGGGAAGACTCATGTCAACACGAGCAGAAAGTTCTTTCTTACGATATCCGTGCGCAGCACTTAGATTCTCTCTGAAATGGTCATCAATATTTTTTATTCCATCAGTTTCAAGTTCGCCAATGACACTCAAAACAAATTTTTGATCCACATTCGTAAGGCCTTGGCCTTTTCTTTCAGCATTTAATTTTTGTTCGAGAGCCTCAACACCAAATTTCTTTTCGAACTCATAACTTGCTTCGAATTCTTTCCAGCTAGTATCGATTTGGTCAATTTGGGCCTGGGTTAATTGTAGTGCCATGTTGTCCTCCGGCGATTTATCTTGCTCCTCCCCTTTAATCTAAAAAACAGCCTAGGGGAGTTAAAATTCAAACTTATAATAATATACCATGTATGGGGTCAATTTAACATGTTTTCAACACCAGTTCGTTGCTAAAATATGCCCGTTTATCCGAATGGTAAATAATAAAGTTATTATTAATCAATCTACTTAGGGAAATAATGGGGTGTTAATCCAATATTTCAAGTCTAGGCATTTGTTCTGAGCACTGTAAGTATAAACAATTGCCCTGGGTTTCTATAAATAGTTGCTCCGATTGCGTTTTATTTCGAACAGAATTGAAGCTAAGCGGATTAAGCTTTGCGTGCTCTAACTCCCATTTTAGCCCTTTGGAGCTCACAATCGCTTCAGATATTGGGATTAATGAGGTTGTTTGGTTTATTTGCGTGTGGATACAACATTTTGGTGGAAGCATAAAACCCCATTGTTTTTGATTTTCAAAACTGTGTAGTAACGTAAGTGGCACAATGGTGCTATAGCGAGCAAACAGAGAGAGGTTTGATAGGGTATGGTCCATAGCCTTACCCAACAAGCCCAAACAAAGCACTGTCCCAAGATTGTGTTGTACTACGTAATCAAGTGCTTTCTCAAAGTCGGTTTTATTTTGATCGGGAGTATGCACAATCGTACTCTTCGGGAAAGCGGCTTGAATTTGTCTTATGTTTGCATATTGGATTACGAGGGTATCTAGATCACCTAGGATAATATCCGGCGTTATTTTATAACGTTGTACTACTGTAGCGGCCCCATCAAGACAAAGCAAAGTTTGGTGCGTCGCAATATTTGAAGGTATATCTGGGGGTGACATATCACCGCCAGCAATAATTAATGTTTGGAATGGTGTCATCTTTATCAGTTTGTATCGAAGAAATAGAGCAAAAGTATATCATTTAGCTATTTACATTGCATATAGGTTCGGTAACCTACTATATTAGGTATGTGATATTGTTTTAATTTTTAGAGGATACTCTCATGAAAAAATGGTTTTTAGCAGTAATATTTTCATCTCTGGCTTTAGCTGGTTGTAAGGACGGTAAAGAGGGAGAAGAAGATAAAGGCACAGGTACAGCGGTTGAAGAGCAAACTGTTAAGCAAGATGGAGATGCATCCAGCGAAACAAAACCTGCGGATACATCTGAATCTAAACCTGACACAGGAGCAAGCATTAATACAGACTTAGGTGAGCGTCTTGCAATGGCTGATGAAGCTGTCGACGTTGATATGAGTGCTGAAACAGAAGAAGCCAACGCTATGGCTGATAGTATGAAAGGCCAGGAAGGTAATGATTCTGTTGCAACCGAAGAAGCCCAAGGTGTTAATTCAGACGCTGAAGAAGAAGAAGATAAAACTGACGCAGAAGATGTAGAAGAAGATGCATCTGAAGATGAAGCGGAAGAAGAGGAAGAAAATGGAGACTTATAACAGCTGGTTGTAATGGCAGCTAAAACTAAAGCCCGCGTAAGCGGGTTTTTTTATGCTTAAAATATTTCAATTCTCTTAGAGGGTCGGGTAAGCTAAGGGTTGATGGAAATTAATTGTTAGTTTCAAGACTAGTTTGGAGATTCATAATGAAAAAAGTACTGTTAGTCGCCTTGATGTCAACTTTGCTGGCAACGGCTTGCGGAGAGAGTGAAGAAAAAATTGTTGATGACGAGCAAATAGGGGCTACGGGATATGCCGAAGAAATAACAAACATGAGTGATGTCGAGTTAAATTCAACCTCAGAAGACACAAAAGAGCAATCTGAAGGCGAGAAAGCGGCAGATAGCGCGTCAGATATGGTTGGTACGATGCAAAACACATTAGATAGCATGTCAGATACCGTTGTTGATACTGTAGACTCTGTTAAGAAGGGCGCAACTGAAACCATGGATGACATTGGAACGAATGTGCAGCGTGGTGCAGAAGAAACTAAAAAAGATATATCACAAGCATTGGACGACGCAACTACTGAGGCGAGTGATATGGCTGAAGAGATGAAGAGAGAATCTTCAGATGCTGCTGTTAATAAAAATGAAGAAGATGATGACGACGACAGCGATGACAGCGACAATGATGACGACGACAGTGATGACGATGATGACGACGACGACGAGGATACAGAAGAAGATTAACCTGAAATTTGGCAGTCGAGCTTGACTGTAAGTGAAACCTAGTAAATTAAGGTTTGGTTATGTTGTCACGAATACCCGTTTTTAAATTTTATATTATTTTTCTGATAAATATATATATTTTTGGCGGGTATTCTTATGCAGGGGTAAAAAAATCAGAGTATAACGTTGCAACATTTGCAGGCGGGTGTTTTTGGTGTTTGCAGCCCCCATACGACAAAACAGAAGGGGTCGTCAAAACAGTTGTTGGGTATGCAGGCGGTATTGAAAAAAATGCAAGCTATGAACAAGTCTCTAGTGGTTTAACTCGTCATGTTGAGGCGATTCAAATAACTTACGATCCAAGTATTGTAAGCTATGGGGCTTTGATATCACTATTTTGGCGAAATATTGACCCTTTTGATAACAAAGGGCAATTTTGTGATAAAGGTAACCAGTATAAATCTGTTATTTATTATCATGATAATAAGCAACGGGAGGTTGCCGAACAAACAAAACAAAAAATTGAACTAGATAAACAAAATGTTAGCACATCTCTCAGAGAATATACGACATTTTATCCCGCTGAAGATTACCACCAGTCTTATTACAAAAAAAATCCCATCCGCTATAAGCTTTATCGATACAGTTGCGGCAGAGATAAGCGGTTAGAAGCGATCTGGGGGCGTTAGAATTTTGGTTAACTTCCATTTTGCAATGATTTTTTGTTGTTTGCTTTATCTTCAGTCACTTCCAGGTACCAATCTAAGGCATTAATAATTATCTTAAAGATGACAAAGCTAAATAGCTTCCAAAGAAGAACTGATGAGAAAAATATAACCCCTACCGCAATTGTGATAACAATTAGTATTAAGGTAATCCATTTGGTTAAAATGGACTGCATCAAAAACCTTCTCCATAGGCGCTTTAACACGCGTAGAATTTTTTTTCCTTGTTTTGATGAAGGGGCCGTTTTTTCTGCTTGAGCATCAAGCTCCAGGTCTGTATCTTTGTTACTCATTTAACATGTTCCAAAATTATTGACTATTCACTTTAAGCAGTCACCTTAGTACACCTAACGATTTCATTCAATAAAATTAACTTTATTGAAATATTTTGGGTTATTATTTTTAAGTTAAATAGTGGAGCTTATTGATTCTTAATTATTTTAGTTTTTCAGCTTAATATGGGTTTCCATATTAATTTCTTTAATTCGCTATCATTTAAGTTTTTTAGTTACGTTCTAAATTTTTAGCAAAGAAAAATATAAAAACAAACGGTATAATACCACATAAGATAAAATTAGAATTTAGTTGGAGGCCTTGTGTTTAAAATATTTAAATGGCTGCTTATTTATTGCCTATTTTTTGGTGGAATTGGTTTTGCTGTGAGTTCAATTTTCTCCCAATTCCCTGTGTTGGATAGTGGTGCCAAAGGTTATGTCATGGCTTTAAAAGAGAGAAGGCTGAACAAAGCCTATGGGTACATGTCAGAAGATTTCCGGAAAAAGGTTACTTATAATGATTTTATTCAAGGGCTTAAGGATTCTAGCTTGTACTATGCAACTAAGTGGGAGAAAAAAGATACTTATTTTAACGATGATAAGACCAAAGGCGTTGCTATTGGTTTTATTACGATTAAACAAGGTGAGAAGATGAAAAGGATACCTGTGGAAATTCGTTTTATTCACGCACCAGAACAAGGGGTGGGCTCTAGCAAGAGCTGGTATGTTCAGAGCATTACAGAAATAGAAGGCGGTATGCCTTAAATATGTGGTGTGCCTGCTTTATCTTTTCTTTTTAGGCGGCGACCATAGGTTGGCAGCCGTCTAAAAAATGCGTTTGATGAATTCTTTCCATGATGACATATTCCCAGTTAAATGCAGCCCCAGCCGACTGTATCAGCTAGGTAACTGTTCGTATGTATTTAACGGGGTTTTGAGGCTTTGATTCTGCCTGGTTTTGTGCCTTTTTTGTCAGGACGGGTTTTGGTGTCAATGGTTTGTGACTCTTCAGAATAGCTGCTTGAGGGTATACCCATTCCAGACTTTAATTTGCGAGCGCTGGTCTCTTTTAATGGGTTTAGGCAAGCATGATTCATCCACTGTAACCATTCAACCAGGTTCAGTTTGGCTAGGAATCTAAACAAAAAGCCTTTTAAGTTTCCGACGGCTTGTTCTAATGCTTCTAAGTCTTTGGTTGACTTATTATATTTTGAACTTTTCATACAGTTGGCCAATGGAATATCTTCTGCCAGCCTATCCAAAGAAGCTTGCTCGTTTAGAATGCGCTGTGGTGTGGTTGCTTTATTGTTATTTTCGACTGCCATTTGGGTTCTCCGATACTTCACTTTGGCATAGTCTATCGCTTTTTGGGGCAAAATGAGAAGCAAAGAAGTGGGTTAGTCGATGAAAATAGTTTAAAATAGGATAAACGGCACAACTTTGAATTTTAACTGACATATTTGAGGTAAAATGAATATTAAGAAGTTCTTGCAAGAGCGCTTTACGGAATGCTTTTTAGCAACTTACCCGCAATTAGCAGAAGCAGATTTTATTGCGGAAGTCACGAATAGCACAAACCCAAAGTTTGGCCACTACCAATGTAACAGCGCGATGAAACTTGCTAAACTACTTAAAAAATCTCCCCAGCAAATCGCGTTGGCTTTGGTTGAGCAGGCTAAAGTGGATTTGTCTGATGTCTTGTTAGCTTGCGATATAGCGGGCCCAGGCTTTATCAATATTAGCTTAAGTCCTGAATTTTTAGCGTCGTTATGCGCTAAGATGAACGCAGACAAGATGCTAGGTATATCTGCGAAAAAGCCTAAAAAAATTGTTATTGATTTTTCCTCTCCCAACACGGCAAAAGAAATGCATGTAGGACACTTGCGCTCAACGATTATTGGCGAAACCATTGCGCGGGTCTTAACTTTTTTAGGGCATGATGTTCTACGCTTAAACCATGTAGGCGATTGGGGAACCGCTTTTGGTATGCTCATTACATACATCAAGCAATATGCGCCTGAAATTTTGACGGCGGGTGAGCAAGAGCAGGTTGAAGTCTCTGCGTTAGTGACCTGTTATAAAGCCGCGAAAAAATTATTTGATGAAGATAGTGATTTTAAAAAAGCCTCCCAGCTTGAGGTTGTTGCCTTACAGGGTGGCAATCCAAAAACCTTAAAAATATGGGAAACTATCTGCGAGATATCTCGAAACAGCTATCAGGAAATATACGATATTTTAGATATTGATTTGATTGAACGAGGCGAGTCTTTTTATAACCCGTTTCTCGAAGGGGTTGTCTCTGAGTTAGAGCAAAATAAGTTTGTTGAAGTGTCTGATGGCGCAAAATGTTTGTTTTTAGAGGGCTTTGCCAACCGAGAGGGCGACCCCTTGCCGTTTATTTTACAAAAATCAGATGGTGGCTATAATTATTCCACTACAGATATGGCCGCTATAAAACATAGAATCGAAGATGAAAAAGCAGATTGGTTAATATACGTGACAGATGCGGGGCAAGCAACGCATTTTGCAATGCTGTTTAAAGCCGCAGAAAAAGTGGGCTGGTTAGACCGTGCAAAAGTGCGAGTCGATCATGTTCCCTTTGGTTTAGTCTTAGGGCCTGACGGGAAAAAATATAAAACCCGATCAGGTGAAACAGAAAAATTGATTGACCTGATTAATACGGCTGTAGAGAAAGCGGAAGTATTATTGTTGGCTAAAGACTCAGAGAAACATAAAGACTTATCAAAATCACAGATGCACAATATTGCGCAGACTTTAGGCGTTAATGCGATTAAATATGCCGATTTATCGAATAATCGTTGTCATGATTATCAATTTAGTTACGATCGTATGTTGCAATTTGAAGGCAATACAGCCGCTTTTTTAATGTATAGCTTTGTTCGGATTCATGGAATAAAGCGTCAATTAGAGGAGAAGGATATTGTCATCTCACGAGCCGATATTAAGCTTGAGCATGTAAATGAAATCACCTTGGGTTTGCATTTATGTCAATTCGAAGAAGCATTAGAGTCTATTACGCAAGACCTGATGCCACATAGATTATGCGAATATCTTTATGAATTGGCTGATAAGTTTAATGCCTTTTTTAGAGATTGTCGGGTCATAGGCGTACCGGAGCAGAATCAAAGAGTAGCACTATGCGAACTGGCGGAACAAGTTTTACAGCAAGGCTTGTACTTACTCGGTTTAAGTACGGTTGATAGGATGTAGCGCTGTTACACGCTTTAAGGCAGCCTGGATTAGGCTGCCATATTTCAATTTGACCATTCCTACCTAATATTGATTGGCTAAAACTTTTGTGCTGTATCTTATTGTTTTTCATACATTTTAAAATCATCTCATTTTTTTTGATAGATTGTAGAACTATTCGCAACTTCTGTAGTCCAACTAATTAATTATAAACGATTTGAGGTTACCTCTAATGATGATGACAGATTTTTCTACAGTCATAGATAAAATTGATGCTTGCCAGTCTAAGGGCAAAACGTATCAAAGCTTTTCAGATGCAAAACAGGCGTTGGAATCTTTGCAAAAATATCAGGAAATTTTTTCTGTCGCACTGCTGGGACCTGATCATCTGCTTAGACTTCAAGCGATTAATGATGCACTTGATCGTTGGCTAGAGTTGCAAGAATCGCCTTTAGAAGTTCCTGATGATGAACAGCCAAAAGTTGGGGAGAGGATAGCGGCGAGGCAGAAGCAAATTTGGGGGGCTGGTGTCAATCGTCCTCAGTTAAGCACAGAAGCTTTGCAGCAAAACCAGAAACTGGTGTTACAAGGCGAAGCTGAAGGCATTAACAGGCAAGCCAAAGAATTAAAAGCCTCATTTTCAAATAACCCAGAATTTAGGCGCGGCCTAAGAGCCAAGTTGGCTGAAAGCTTACAAGCTGCCATTGAGCATGTTGATGGAGCAGAGATTGACGAAAAGCAAAGGCTTGTTATCCAGGCCAAGAGACTGATAGAAACATGTAGAGAAGTAAGTCAGGACTTAGTAGATGCTGCAGCACTAGTTAGCATGGCTGCAGATGAAACAGTGAGGGACTTTGAGGAGACTGAAACAGATTCTTGGTCTTTTGATGTGGAGCAACTTGATGGTGGAAAGAAACAGGAATATGAAGCTTTATGTTTGACGAAAGATACAATGCAGGCGTTACATATTGAAGAGATACAATCTAAGAAAAGTTTTATAAGTATACTCAGAGTTGAAGAAAGAAAATTGGATCAAATCTTAGAGCAGATCCTGAGTGCGAGTGCAAGTAGCTCACCCAAAACGCCACATTCGGGGCAGTCACTATCAAGTGCAGTAGAAGATAATCTGACAAAAAGAAGGCAGGCTATGCTTGGAAAAAAGGTTGGCGAGGGCAAAGAAAATGCTGGTCCAAATGTGGGTAAATTGGATCAAAGCGCAGTTTCAAAACTTCAGAAGTTGATGGGAGATAGGCAACATAGAACAGCATCATCAACTACTCAAACGGGTGGTGAAGCATCGCCACAACCGGCACAAGCTGCAAACGTACCACCACCATTACCTCCTAGACCTGGAGATGAGCAGGGCACAGGATCTCCACCACCACCACCTCCTCAGCTAGCTGGAGGTTTTCCACCACCGCCAGAGGCTGGTAATTTACCACCACCACCTCCTCAGCTAGCTGGAGGTTTTCCACCACCGCCAGAGGCTGGTAATTTACCACCACCACCAGAAGCTGGTAACTTTATACCACCGCCGTCAGCTGGAGAGTTGCCACCACCTCCAACGGCGGAGGAATTAGAGGGCATGAAGGCAACTATGCCACCACCAATACCACCTAGAGACGACCTGAACAAAGGAGCCCGACAGCCATTACCTCCTAGAGACCACGCGCCACCAATACCACCTAGAGACGACCTGAACAAAGGAGCCCGACAGCCATTACCTCCTAGAGACCACGCGCCACCAATACCACCCAGAGACCCCCTGGATGCTCAAGGCACACAGCCATTGCTTCTTAGTAGTAAGAAACCACAAGCTACAACACAGCCAATGGTCGATGAGGCTGTTTTAGAAAAACTAAGCTTTGAAACGCTTGCATTAAAATCTAAATTAGAAATGGCTATTAAAAATGTGCTTATTGCCGAGCAGTCGATGGCTTCAGCTCAAGGAATGGCTGCAATGGGGGTTCCAATACCGGATAATGTTGTGAAGACCCTTGAACAAGCCAAAATAATGGAGAAACAATATCTAGCTGAACTAGCCCAAGCAAGAGAGGCCGAGCACAAATACTCTACATCACCACCCCAAATTGGAGGGGGGGTACAGCTAAATGTTCAGAAAAGTGCCAGTCTAGCACCACCTCAGGGCAGTAGGCCATTACCAACCCCTCCTCAAGCTCAAGGTGGCGGAGCGGGTTTACCACCACCTCCCCAAGCTCAAGGCGGTGGAGCTGGTTTACCACCACCTCCTCAAGCTCAAGGTGGCGGAGTTAATTTACCACCACCTGTAGATCATGAAGCTCAGGCTAAATTAGCTCAAGTGCAGAAAGCGGAAGCGGATGCAGCCCTCAAAAAAGCGCAGATCGCGCTTGCACAAGCGGAACAGCAAATGGCATCAGCTCAAGGAATGGCTGCAATGGGGGTTCCAATACCGAGTGAAGTTGTAACAGGCCTTGAAAGGGCTCAGCAGGATAAAGATTTAGCTGAAGCCAATGTGGTCGCTCTCCAAGATCAGTCGGCTGCAAGTAGGACAAAGAACAGATTCTAACGAATGTTATTTATAATCAAATTTTTTCGAAAGCCTCTTTATTGAGGCTTTTTTTTGCACATCAAATGAGCGCGTCATTTGAACTTTTTGGGGTTGTTTGAGTCCAAAGTCATTAACACATACAAAATACTTTGGTGCATATACAATGAGTTTTACATTTGACGCTATTGGCGACGGAAATTGTTTTTATTATTCAATTGCAGTGAGATTAGCGGTTGATTACTTGAATAATACCTTACCTGACGACATTAATACCGGCGAGCAACTAACAGGTATGTTTCGAGAAATAGATAAATTTACGTCGGAGCTAAAAATTGGCGAAAAGCTTGATTCGGATATTCCTGCAACAACAAATGATATTTTTCAAAATATTTTAGATTATTGTGAAATAGAGGAAGGTAGGTTTGACTGGGTTAAATATCAACTCATTATGGGGCGTGCCGCTCGTGAGTATATTACAGGACAAATTGAAAATAATCCTGTCATTAAACAATATGTCATTAATTATTTAACCCAGCATCTCATTGGCACGTTAGATATGTCTACTGTTGACGATATGGTTTACTCTGATTTTTTTCTGGGAATGCCAGAGATTCAATTTAAATTAAGACAATCCGTAATGGATGTTGGTAAAGATCTAGATTTACGCAAAGATGAGTTACAAGACTGGTTCGCGGATGAAGGATTTAATATTTGGTTAAGAGGTCAAAATGGTATAAGCCTTGATAAAGTTTATGCTGGAGAAATTGAGCTTAAAGCTTTTGTCCATTTATTTCGGATAGAATCGCAATTTAAAATGCCTGGAGACACACTAGGTGTTAATCAATTAGTAAGTGGCCTTGGTGAAACGATTCCTATCAGAATGGGCTCAGCACAATCTGAAGTATATACTTCTGCAACTACTTATAGCCTAGAATTTACAGGAGCGCACTGGAAAGTTTATCTACCTGAAGACGAGACGGGTATTAATAAAAAAATTCATGCGGATTATACTCCATTACGAGCGGCTTATCTTTATGGACGCTACGTTGATAAGACCATGAGCGCAAGGGGTATCCAGAAAGAGAGAAAAGATAGTGCAGATATCGGAAGTGTGGGGAAAGAAGGAGGTTTAGTAGCATCAGATGGTTTAGTACTACCACCTCCTCCGGATCCGTTAACACCAGAAGAACAGGCTGAATTAGCTAAGATCTCGATATCGCAATTCGCCGATTTACCGCCACCGCCTTCTGGTAAAGCTTCAACCTCTGTATTGGCTGGCAGTGAATTAGAATTACAAAGTGCTAGATCTAGAGTAGAAAGATTAGCCAAGGGGGTTGTTACGGTTAAACAGGAAATGGCAGAGGCTCAAGGGATGGCTGCTATGGGGGTTCCTATTCCAGATATTTTATCTAAAAGATTTGAACAGGCTCAGGTGGAATTAAAAGCGGCTCAAGCTGATTTGTTTGATGCCGAACGCAAATTTTCAACACAACCACACCAAGGTGAAAGAGGCTTACCACCATCTGTGCAGAACAAAGATAGTTTAGCACCACCAGTTGACAATATGCCCCCACCTGTTCAAAACCAAGAGCTCTTACCAGCAAAAAATGAGAATATGCCTCTATCTGTAGAAAATAAAAACAACTTACCGCCAAAAGTTGATAATAAGCCTCCACCTGTTCAGAAAAGTGGCGGTTTAACATCTCCACCTCAAGTAGGTCCACCTAAATCCCACGCAGATGTATATGCCGCTCTCCAGGAAGCTCACAAAGAACTCGCTGAGGCTAAACAGCAAATGGCGTCAGCTGAAGGAATGGCTGCTATGGGCGTTCCAATCCCAGTTCAAGTTGTCATAGAACTTGAAAGATCTCAAGCTAAAGTAGATGCTTGCCAACATGAAGTCTCAAATGTAACAGGCGAAAACCGTAGGATCAAACCAAAATAGATTGAACGATTAGCGTTTATTGGAAGGCGTTCCAGGCATATCTTCTTGATTGGTGAGATCTGTATGGGTTGAGGGTAATGTGGGGATTGAGGGGGGTAGTATGTAAATATTTTTATAAAGCCAAGACATGATTGTCGATGGCTTAGAGATTTGAATAGTCTCTATACGCTCTTCTTCTAGAGCAGAAGTGTACGCTTGTTGTTCTTCATCTTCATTATTATCTTTTTTCGCTTCTGCTTCATTTTCAATTTCATCATCATCTGATTCAGGATAATTAAAATTAGGTTCCATTTGAGACAAAACATCAAATACATCTGCTGCGGTATCTTTGGCTTTGACAAAGAAATCTTTAATATAGATTAAAGGACTGATTAGTTTTTTGCCAGCACTTTGCACTGTTTCAGCCTGTCTGGCAACAACATTAAGTTTCTGTGCTGTAAAATGAACAAGCCAAGCCCCTAAGAGTAAACCTAATGGGCCTGCCACAAAAAAACCAACACTTGCGCCCAGTAAATGCAATTGTTTGTCTTTTAAAAAAGTATCACAATGTTCTGGGTACATAGCGTATCCTATGACACCTGCCAAAGTAGTACAAAAATATAAAAAGGTGATAAATGCAGGGCCCATGGTCAGAGCAAGCGCAATGACAATGGCACCTATCAATGCAATCGCAGCAGATTTCATATCACGATGCATGGAAGCAATATCTATTTGAATGGTTTCTTTTTTTTCTTCTTGATACATGAAAGGTAAAAACGCGGATGATAATATTTATTTGTTGTACAGCATAAATTTACTCCGCACAACACAAACTGACCAGAGGCACATATTTCTGATGAATGGCTATTGACAAAATTTTTAGCTTAATTTGCGAACCCTAATTGTATTAGGGATGTTTTCTAACTCTAGTATAAGCTCATCTGCAACCGCATGATTAATATCTGTAATGACGTAGCCAATTTGTTCATTGGTTTTTAAGAACTGACCTTCAATATTATTTTTAAAGTTTGCCAGTATGTTATTAATCTTGGCTAACACGCCCGGGGTATTGTTATGAATATGTAGAATCCGTTGGTTCGCTTTTAAGGCAGGGAGGTCAATCTGAGGAAAATTAACACTGCTGGTGGAGGCGCCAAAATGGCTATAGTGATGCAAGTTTTTAGAAACAAATTCCCCGATGTGTTTTTGCGCTTCTTCTGTGCTGCCACCAATATGGGGGGTAAGAAACACATTATCTAATTTGGCTAATGGGGACTCAAACTCACCAGGCGAAAGATGCGGTTCATTATGATAGACGTCCAGACCAGCCCCTTTGAGATGCTTGCTTTTTAACGCGGTAATCAGTGCATCTTCATCTACCACAGAACCGCGGCTCAAATTTAAAAATACAGAGCCAGGTTTCATGATATTAAATTCTTTTTGTCCAATAAGATTAAAATTATCTTTTCGACCATCAACATGAATGCTCACTATATCTGCATGTGTGAGCACCTCATTCATGCTTTTTAAAGGTTGACTATTGCCAAGGGGTAGCTTTTCTGTCACATCATAATAGATGACTTGCATGCCCAATGCTTCAGCTAGGATACTCAATTGGGAGCCGATATTGCCATAGCCGATAATGCCTAATATTTTTCCACGGATCTCATTTGCCTGTTTCGCAGATTTATCCCATATGCCTTGTGACATCTTTTGTTGGCTCAAAGCGGCTCGCCGCATGAGTAAAATCATTTCTGCTAGCGTGAGTTCCACAACACTTCGTGTGTTACTAAAGGGGGCATTAAAGACAGCAACACCTTGTTGTTGGCAACGGCTAATAGAAATTTGGTTGGTTCCAATGCAAAATGCGCCTATAGCCTCTAGCTTTGTTGCCTGCGCAAGAATTTTTTCGCTGACCTGTGTTTTTGAGCGTATGCCTAAAATATGAATATCTTTAATTTTGTTGAGTAGTAAATCTTCATCTAAGGCCTTAGGGCAAGTTTCAACCTGATAGCCTTCGGATTGAAAATATTGAACAACACTGGGATGTATATTCTCCAGTAGCAAAACTTTTTTACTTTGTGAGGTTGGCTTATAGTCTATATTCAATAATAAAAATAAGCCGTTTAGATCTTTTAAGACAGCATCAGCCTGCTGTATGACGGATTCTCTTTCTACATTTTCAGCGTATGCAAAGAATGTTTTGACTAAGCCTGCTTCTTTGATTTCATAATCATTATAACCATCACCAATCACAATAGTTTGCTCAGGCGGCAGTGCTAATTGGTGCATGAGCTTTACTTTGCCTTGATCTTGTGACAATGGATTATGTGGATCGATTCCGGTGACTTGACCTTCATAATCAAAAGAAAACTTGTTAGCAAAAACATGATGAGTGGGTATATGAAAATCACGGGCTATCGGTAAAATCAATTCAAGAAAACCACCAGAGATAATATAAATTTGCTTTTGGTATTTTTTAAAGAATGCGCGGTGACTTTGTATAGAAGTACTAATTTGATTTTTGAGGTACGCTTGTGCTTCTTGAATGTGAGATTTATTTAGGGGGAGCAACTTAATACGTTGTTGAAGCGACTCTGCAAAAGAATATTGGCCCGCCATTGTCTGCTCAGTCAAATGGTCAATATCCTTTATAATATCGATTTTTTTAGGGTGATCGGCTAAAGCAATTTCCGCTAAAATGTTGAGACTTTCAACTTTGATGAAAGTAGAATCGAAATCAAAAATAAAAAATTTGTTTTTCATAAAGCTTGGTATAATATTTCTGCAAAACTGTAGTGTATTGTAACAAGCGTATACACGCAATTGAAGAATAACCAAATAGGATGATAAATAAAATGGTTAAGCAACTTAAATCTATAATTCTGTTTATTTTTACCGCATTTATGTCTGTTTCACTCAGCGCATCGGAAGTGACATCTCATTCTGTTGATGTTGCAATGCAGCCATTAAAACAAGAGTGGGCTGAAATTAAGTACGTTGTTTCGGACAAACAAAAAGTAAGCCAACTAGAAAGCTTGATCAAAAAAGTGGATGTCGTTGCTTCAAAGCATCCCTCAGAAGCTCAGCCAGTAGTATGGCGAGGAACAATGATGAGTACAATGGCTTCTTTAAAAAGTGGCTTTTCAGCATTGAGCTCAGCCAAAAAAGCGAAAAAAGATTTAGAAATGGCCTTAGCACGTAATGCGAGTGCAGAAAAAGGCTATGCGCATGTTATTTTAGGTGCCTTGTATTCTAAAGTGCCTGGTAAGCCTATAGGTTTTGGTAGCAAAGAGAAAGCAAAACGTCACTTTTTAACTGCTTTGCAAATGGATCCCGATGGCTTAGATGCTAATTTCTTTTACGGTGAATTTTTGCTTTCGCAAGGTGACTTCGCCTCCGCTAAAAAATATTTGGAAGTCGCGCAAAAATCCCCAGTCAATGCTGAAAATAAAGTATTGGATAAAGGCCGTCGCCAAGAAATTGCAAAAGCTATTGAAACGGTTAATCAAAAGTTAGCATAATATACGGTTGATATTATTGTTAATTTATTTATATTGGACGCCTATTATTCATGAGATAATGGGCGTTTTTCTTTAGTAGTATTATAATGGCTATAAATAAAAAACAGCGTATTTTAGATTCTGCGAAAACTATTTTTCTAAAGAAAGGTTATAGTGGATCCAGTATATCTGAAATAGCGAAAGAAGCAGGCGCAGCAAAAAGCTTAGTATTTCATCATTTTCCCAATAAAGAAGCTTTATGGCGTGCGGTAAAAGAGACATTGCTGAGTCAAGTTAATGAAAGTGATTTTACCCCGATTAGAGAAAGCACTTCTGTACAAGCTTTGATAGACACCATTGTGGCTTGCCGTTACCATGCCTATGTTGACAATCCAGATTTAGCGACACTGTTGGGTTGGCAGCAACTTGAGAGCAGCCCAGAGCCACTTCTGGGTATCGACAAGTATCAGCCTGATGATTGGGAAGAGGCAATTGTTGATTTGCAAGCAAAAGGCTTAATGACGAGCGAGTATAGTGCCGATATTATTTGTTCGATGATTTATGGTGCGGTATCAAATGTATTTTTTGATAAAAAAAGAAAGCTATATAATAACAATCAAAAACTTGAAGCTTATAAAGCGTGTGTGACAACAAGTCTTGTTAAAGCGTTATCATTAAAATAAGCTTAATAAATTATTTATCTATTACCATTCAAAGGGGCGGCCAAAGTAAGTCAAGGCCCATAATACAAGCAGATAAAAGCTGATCAGAGCATGCAGGCCGGCTAAAGTTCTGACGCGGCCTTGTCCTGTCAACTTGTAATCTCTACGTTGCATTCGTTGGATCCAATTGGCCACGTTAAAGTCATCCCAGCCAATTCTAAAGGCCGATAGCGTGCTAAAATACAAAGCGCTTTGCCATTGCTGCCATTCGTATTGCAACCGACTTTTCCAAGTCCATTCGTAATACAGTGGCGCGGTCCAATTTCTATAGGTATTTAATTTGCTTAACGGCATAGAAACCAAATCTTGTTTATGTTTATTTTTGGGCATCCATGAAATAAGTACTTTAAACTTGTTACGGCTTCTGGTGAGCGCAAAGCGATAAGGCGTTGCCATCAAGATAATTAAAATGAAAAATATTAGTAGAGGGCGCGACGGGCTTTGCCCATAGTCAGAGCTGAGGTAAAATAAAACATAACTAAACATGGCTTTGATTTTTTCTGTGCCTGAAGAGGCTAATGCGTGATGCATCTGTTCTGTTTTCACCATGGATGTCACAAGCCGCTCCATGGAGCGCATTCCCAAATTTTGATAAGCATTTTTTAAGGCGGTTAAAGGGACACCTTTTAGGGTATCATCATAAAATTGCACTGTATTGAAATTTTGGGTTGTGGCAATGGATGCGATGAGTGGCAGTCCTACTAAATTTGGACGGTAAATGCTTTGTGCCATATTCGCATACATAAAATCTGTTCGGTCTAGTATTGCGTGACTAAAGTCTACGGATGATAAATTCGCCCTCAGAAAAGACACGTTATCAAGCCTAGCATGCTCAAAAGTACTTTGTTGTGCGTCTGCTTCAGTTAAATCTGCATTTTTTAAATTCGCATAGGAGAAATTTGCGCCTTTCATTTCATTTAATCGCAAATCGCTGTTGGTTAAATTGGCATGTGAAAATATGCTTTGCTCAAGATTAGATAATTGAATAGTCGCGTGAGATAAATCAGTATGGCTCAGGTTTGTATTTTTCAATAGAATGCTTTTCATTGTGACATCTTGCAATGTGCTATTACTGAAGTTTGCGTATTCAAGGTTAGATTTTAAAAAAATTGAATGATTAAAGTTGCTCCAACGCGCATAGGCATATCGTAAATTACTTTCTATGAATACCGAACGTTTAAAAGAGGTCTCAGTTAAATCCGCATAGGATAGATTGGTAAAGCGTAGTGAGGCGCCATCAAAATTAAAACCAGAGAGATCTTGGTTTGATAATATTAGGTTATCTAAATTGGCTTGACACAAATTAATGGGCTGATGCGGATGATTTTCTTTTAAGAGCTGATCAAGGCTTTCTTGTGATAGCTGTTTTTTTGCATAGGGTCCGTCACAGACAGCCGTTATATCTTCTGTGGCATAACTATTCCCTATTAAAAAATAGGAAAATATTATTGCAACAACAGAAATTAAAAATTTGTTTTTCATATGCTTTACTAGTTTGAGCAAAATCCTAGTGTATTGTAATGGGACTATACACGCAATAATATTGGGAAAATTTACTGTTATTGCAGTAAAAATATTAAATTTTGCTGTTTATGGCCTAAAATAGAAGATAATATGCATATTATTCCTGCTATAGCAGTAATATATGCCTATCACCTTGAAGTATTGACTATAATGAGCCATAATTACTGTTATAACAGTAAATATAAGGCATTAAAATGAGCGCTGAAATAGATTTTTATAATTTATTGGCTGAGACAGTCCTAAAACACAGGAAACAAGCAGGATTAAGCCAAAAAGGGCTTGCAGATTATGCAGGGGTTGGGAAAACAGCTGTTTACGATATTGAGCATTCAAAACAAGGCGTACAAATAAATACTTTGTTAAAGGTCCTTACTGTGCTAAATATTCAATTAGTGTTGCAAACTCCAGTACAAATGCCAGAGGCATAAGATGAAAAAAGCTTTTGTATATAACTTTAATCAGCTGGCAGGTATTTTGGTGCAATTAGAAACCAGGCGTTATACTTTTGAGTATATTGATGATTATCAAGGCATGCCAATTTCACTAACCATGCCCGTAGCTCAGAAAAAGTTTGAGTACGCTAATTTTCCACCCTTTTTTGATGGCTTGTTGCCGGAAGGTGGGTTACTTGAAGCATTATTAAAACAAAGAAAATTAGATAGACAAGATTACTTTGAGCAGCTAGTCGCCGTAGGGCAGGATTTAGTAGGTTCTGTCACTGTGAGGCGTGCTAATGACTAAGCGTTGCCCCATTACATATCAGCCAATAGCCGATTCACAACAATATAGTGTAGAGGGCTTAAAATTATTGTCGCCCCGACTAACGACATTACAACCTTTGAGTTTATCCGCAAAGGCCCTAAGGCAAGAAGCCTTGAAGCGGGCGGATAAAATGTCAATACAAGGTGTGCAAAGCAAGTTAAGCGTACGATTAAATATCAGTAAATCGTGTTTTGAAATTGTGGATCATAGCGGCACTTTTATATTGAAGCCACAACATGAGCTATATAAACATGCTCCTGAAAATGAAGATCTCACCATGAAATGTGCAGCAGCAGCAGGTATTACTGTGCCTGTGCATGGACTAATATATTCGGAAGATGGTGGATTGTCATATTTTATAAAGCGTTTTGACAGATATAGCAAGAATAAGAAGTATGCCGTTGAAGATTTTGCACAGTTGGCTGAAAAAAAGCGAGATACAAAGTACGCTTTTTCGATGGAAAAATTAATTCCCATTATTGATCGTTACACATCATTTCCTGTATTAGAAAAGGCAAGTTTATTGCGCCGAACCTTAGTGAATTTTCTATTAGGCAATGAAGACATGCATTTGAAAAATTTTTCCCTGTTGAACAGAAACAGCAAGATCGCATTAGCGCCTGCTTACGACTTTATTAATTCTACGCTGGCTTTACATAATGCAAAAGAGGAGATTGCTTTGCCGTTGAATGGACGCAAGAATAATTTGAGACGTAAAGATTTTATAGATTACTATGCAGGGGAGAAGCTTAACTTAAATAACAAGGTAATCGATTTTCAGTTAGATGCGATTCAGCAAGCTATTCCAGTCTGGAAACATCTTATTGAGATAAGTTTTTTGCCAGATAATTTAAAACAAGATTATTTAGCATTATTGCAAGTTCGGTTAAAAATACTCAGCATATAGTGTGATGAATTAAATGAATCATGGCCCTAACCCATTGCTGGGAGAGGACCTTGATTCGCGTCTCATAAAGAAATGCTATAGCTTAAAAACTAGCGTTTTTTAGCTTTAGGTTTGGCTGCTGATTTTTCTTCAGATTTTTGTTCTTCAGAAGAAACAGACGCTTCTTCAGCATTAGCCATCGCTAGTTTTTTTGCCGACTTAATATCAACAACCTTATTAGCATCCGCCGCCGCAACATCTTTCTCTGTTGACTCAGCATTTTTGGCAGGTTTAGGTGCAGGCTTTGCCGTAGACTCACCAGTCACCATATTTCTAATACCTCTAAAAGAATTGAACACGCCTTTAGTGCATACAGCAGCGCCTATACCTAAGACTGCTTTTTCAATTGCTGATGTAGGCGAGCCAGTCATCAAATAATCTGCACCCGCTGCAGCGCCACCAAATAGTAAAGCTTCTAAAGTGCTAATTTCAACTGTAGGGCCTTTGGCGTAGGACAATATAGTCTGAGCGGTCGTTGTTTTTTCAATTGTCTTGCTATCTGTCGTAGCTTTAACGTTTAATTGTGCTTCTTCAGAGCTGGGCTTGGCCTCGGCCTTTTGTTTGCGTGTTTGTACACCTGATTTCATCATAAACCTCTTTATTTTAAGTAATATTCCAAGCAGGGGAGTTGACGTAACCCGCAAAAGCTGCCCATGGCGCATAAACTAAAGCGGCTACAGCTGCTATAGGCGCATTAGCGAGGCCTAGAGCTGCAGCAGCAACAAGCGGTGTTGTCACTATAGAAAATGTAGCGCCGTCTTTTTTGGCATGCTGATTAATATTTTGCCAAGTTTCATGATCTAAACAGCTCATGCCTCCAGTTACTTTGTGGTGTTCTGTGGATTTAAGTTCGCGCATAATGACTCCCAATAAAACAGGATTAAGATTCGGACTTAGAGTTTTACTGGATATTTATGCTCACGTCAAGAATAAAGTTAGTTTATTTAATAAATTAAAAAGTTAACTGACTTTTATGTTTTGCCACAGCATTGTTTGTATTTTTTGCCACTTCCACAAGAACAAGGATCATTGCGGCCTATTTTCACTTTGCCTTGGTGGTTATTATTGGTTAATTGTCGTCCTTGGGTATAAAACCACTTATCACCGAATTTTTTGAACTCGCTCAACTCTTCAATTTTGTGTATTTGCTCGTTTTGTTCATAAGTCGCGATAAAATGAACTGTACCAAGCTTAGGGTTTTTGATTTGGCTTTTAATGACTTCTAAATTAAGCCATTTGCTTTGTCCCATCCAGGAGCTGGTTTCATCTAGATCCGCCTTCAGTAGGGCTTTGCCTTTCATTGTATTTTTTATATAGTTAATATTTTCTAGTGCGAAAGCGGTATATCTTGAGCGCATTAAGGCTTCTGGCGTCGGGGGCAAAGCTTCACCATTAATGTACGGCTCGCAACAAGTTTTGAAGCTTTTGTTAGAGCAGCAGGGGCAGGATTTTACGGATGTTTGTTCTTGTATTTCTATCATAATTGAAAGCTATCCATAAATTGGGCATTTTTCATAATTTTTGATTCTCATTGGCTCAGAGTTCCATCCATTTTACGGATATTTTTATATTTATCAATTAGGTTATATATGGTTGGATAGATAGTCGTTAACTTAAGGAGGGCGAACAAACTTTATTTTACCTTATTTTACCTTTCCAAAATTGGATATTGGTAGAGGCAATTAATGCACCTAAACAAACTAATATGACAGCGGGAAATAGGTTTTCTCGTGGGGCCGTAAATCCAAACTGGATCAAAATATAAATAGACAGCAAGGGGGTGAAATTAGAAAGAATACACAAAAGATAATAATGTCCATTTTTAAGGCTATAGTCCCAAAATAAATAGGCAAGTCCTTGAGCTGTCAACCCTAATAAAACCATAGTCATTATTTGCTTTTGATTAGGTGGTACATATTCTTCCCCGAACATATGAAATATAAATGAGATCACACAGCCAACCCCACAGAACACACCGACCAACTCATTGGGTGCTTTAGGATATTTTATCGAGGATATAATATAAGCTGTCCAAAAGAAAAGGTACCCTATAGTCAGAAGATAGCCTTTCCAGTATTGGCATTGTGCATAGATAGACTCTGTATTGCTTAACAATAAAAATATACCCAAAAATGAAAGCATAGAGCCGAATACATGACTTGCTTTGAACTGACTTTTCAGGATAAAAGGCGCCAGAAAAATAATGAGAATAGGCCACAGATAACTAATGAGTTCAACATTTTCTGGTGGCGCGTATTCAAGAGCCAACACAAAGCAAACATTTGCCAAATAAAAACCTCCAATGCCTGCTAACCAAATGTGAAATGGCACATTGAAAATTTTATACCAAGTATTATGTATTGATAATCTAATAGCAGATAAACTAAAGCTAATGAATAAAATACAAGAGATGACCTCAAATCGGGGCAAAGAAGATAATGAGGTATACAGAGATGCATTAAAGCCCCACATAATAAGAGAAGCGCATCCCAGGAGTGTTGCTTGAATTTTTATTTTTGAGCCGATAAATGATTAAAAAAACGAGTATACACAATCCATATTATATAATAAATACGATGACTATTTTTGATTATTGACGTTGCATATTAGTTTCAAGAGGCTGATGACTAGAATGGCGGGATAAGATAGATAATATGAGGGTGCTGAATAATTTTAAATATTCTCAATGAAGCGACTTAATTGCGCCCAATATTCTTCCCCTGCGACCATGATTAAATTATTATGCTCTGCATTAGGTACGGCATAAAATGTTTTGGGTTGTTTGGCTTTATTGTACAGTGCCTGTCCGTGCCAAATAGGAATTAAACTATCTTTTTCCCCATGAATAACCATAATGGGCGCTTGCACTTTACTTATTTTGCGGATATTTTTATATTTATCAAAAGGAATAATAGGGTAACGCGTTTTGATCCTGTAAGCGGTTACAAATGTACTTTCTAATATTAAGCCGCCAACAGGATATTGGCTTGCTAATTCAACGCTGGGGCCGCCTCCCAAAGAGCGACCATATAAAATGATATGCTTGGGATTTACCTTGAGTGTTTGGGTTAAATATTGGTAAGCGGCGGTGATATTGGCGTAGGTGTTCTTTTCGTTAGGCTTGCCATTATTTAGGCCATATCCAGAATAGTCATAAGCAAAAATAGAATAGCCTTTTTGATTAAAATATCGTAATAATGGTTGCAACGATCCTAAATCTTCCGCATTACCATGGCTAAAAAGGATAGTGTATTTTGAAGCGGGGTTAGGGTAATACAAGCTATGAATCGGGGGGATTTTAAGTGCCTGCTGATTTTCTCCAACGTTCAATTTGTGTGCATCAATGACATGGGTATCTAAATCTGAGATAAAAGTGGTCGGTTTCGGTGGAAAAAAAATAAAAAAATTAGACAGAAAGTAAAATAAAATAATTAGAGAAAGATAAACATAACAAGACGTTTGCAAGATTGAAAGCAAATTTTGTAAGATATTAGTCATAAGGCTCTACAATAAAAATAGGGCTTTTATAATGCTTAGTGATTAGGCTCTTTTTTCTTCAAGTGGCGCATTATTTAAATTGTCATGCAAATATTGTAACAGCTCTGCTAAGTCAGGACGTACTGTTTTGTTAATTTGTTTTGGATCCATCCCAAATGGTGCTCTTTCACCATGGTAGTTGGTCAAATCGCCAATTTGATTAAAGCAAATACCATAACTTGCAAGTACCTGGTTTAATTTGGGCTCCATCATCGCATACAAACGATCTAAATCAAGGATATTGGCTAAGGCGACACTACCTAACATCATGCTCATCGCAACTAATGGAAAATAACGGTCTGGGTAGTATTGTGCAAATGCGACATCGGTATTAATGCCTGTCACGTGTTGACCGTCATATCGTCTTCGTCTGTAATCGGGATGCACGGCCAAACGAGAGGCTTCGGCGTATCGCTTTATCGCCGGATCTTGTGAAGGTAGAAATCCTGCTTGGGTATATTTTTCAAAAGGCAAAAGTAGCTGACTAGAGGTGTTATCAGGTTGAGCCAGCCGGATACTGCCCACTATAGCGTTGGTGTCATTTTGATATATTTGCAGGTGAGTGGCATTATCATCATAGGCATCTTTTTCAAGTTGATTATGACAATGTTCTTCCGCTTCGAAATGAAATTCTTTGCAAAATATATGATAACGAAAATGGTATTCTTGCATCTTCAGTTCATCAGTATCTGCAACTTTCAGGGTAAAGTGTTTGGCTAGTGTTTCTAAAGGGTTAAATTTATTCATAATATTTATTCAAGATGTTTTTTTCATTGGGGTTAAACGTTGTAAAAAGCTTCTATTACCGCCTGTCTCCCGAGCTATTTTTTTTACAGTAGGAGCCGTGGATAAATTCAAAGCCTCTTTGCTAGTCGCTTCTGTTACATCAAGCGTTGTATCTGTCAACATGTCGTAATCAGCTGTGTGCTTATCAGGAGCCGATAGGCCCTCTCTTGTTTGAGTTCTTGCCACCATAGTGTCAGCATCTTGCTCTATAGATAGCTTGTTGTTTTCGTCTTGTTCGTCTTGTTCGTCTTGTTCGTCTTGTTCGTCTTGTGTCTCTTGTTGTTCGTCCAACTTGGGGGTGGGCTCTTGATATAGGGGCGTTTCGTCAATAATGTTTTGCCCATCTGGACTAATCAAACCATTGCGATTCCATGGAAGGTCTCGATAGTTGCCGCGATCGCTTAACTCAATAAAAGGGTACTTGATAATTTCAAAAAAGGGAGAATAATCAAAGTCACTGGGCGTAAACAGCTTGGGATTTACTTTTATCAGCTCAATGCCCGTTTCTTCATGTTGCTTTACAACGGGTAAAATTGGGAACTCAACAGATTCAAATGCTTTAGCAATCATGGTCGAGCAGACTGTTTTGGTCGTTTCACCGACATTACACTCAAATAATGAGGAGCGCCAATGACTGGGGAGAATAGACCAAGGAACTAAAAAGCGTGCTAAATCAATAATTTGCCTTACATCGTATTCAGTACCCAGCTGATTGATTGCATAAGCCGTAATATCTTGCGCGTCTTTTCGAGACAGGCCTCTTGGGCGACAAATTCGTATATGCTCGTTATTATAAGCCTCTAAAGGACTAACAATTGTGCCTCTGCCTAAATAACCTTCAATCACGAGTTGTACGTTGGGAGAACCATTAAAATGTTCAGCTAATTTTTTGCGTAATTTGATATCATCCACATCATGTAGACGACCTATATATATACAGGAGTGGGACCAAGGGCTGCGAGTAATTTGTTTTATCACATTGCTAACACGACTACGGCCCTCAATTAATAAGACATCACAGGGGCGAACTTCATATCGAATTCTTTCAAAATCGCATAGAGGATAATCCGTGTTAGGCGGCTCGGCAGTTATCCAGTTAATAAGCGCTTGTTTTATTCGATTAAACATTTAATGTCCGATTAATGTCAATTTATTCTATGCTAAGTACAGTCTAGAACATGGAAGAGAATATTGCTTGCTATTCGGTGCGTATATAATCAGGTTCAGCAGCACATCCAATGTGTTCGACAACTAACCAGTGTTGTAAAAACACCTTTTCTTTCAGCCCTGATGCAAAGTATAATACCCGGACGTGTTTTCCACATATCTTTGAGCTGTGATTAATCCATCAAACCAAAGTTCTCGTTTTAATACTCCCTCTTCAAGTTTGGCTTCTGACAGAAACCAACCATGGCTTGGTGCCGCCTGGAAAATAGCCTCATTTGCTTGTGGCGCACTTCTGAATGGTATTGCTCGATACTTATCTGGCGGGGGCGATAGTACCTTATCGGCTGCTGCGCTACCTGTTTATGAAATTGTTTTCTTTCAAGATTTAATTGCGCTACTGATATTATTGCCACTTTATTTCAAAAGCTTTGAGTTTAAACAATTTACCCATTTGCCAGTACACTTTTTCCGGGGATTAACTTCTGCTGCAGCTGTGATTACATGGTATTTTGCATTATTTTATTTACCTTTAGCGGATGCCGTGGCGATCAGTGTGGTTGGCCCGGTCATGGGGGTGATATTAGCGAGATGGTTTTTAAAAGAAAAATTGAAGCTTTTACGAATAATACTTATCAGTAGTAGCGTGTTATCTGCAGTCTTTGTCATGCAAACCCTTGATGCTCTAAAAGGAAATAGCACTAATCTTATTGGCTTATTATTTGTTTTTATATCGGCATTATGTTTTGCGTTGGCAAAAGTTTCGACCCGATATCTAGCGGAAAAGGGATGTAATGCCCGATTTTTAACGTTATCATTATTGTTATTTATTGTGCCTGTTTCAGTCGTGCCAGCAATTATCCATTGGGTGCCGCTTGAGCTTTACCATTTGCCATGGCTAATATTGGCGGGTGGGTTAACCGTTTTGGCTATTGCCTGCGTTAGCAAAGCGTTGATTTATTCTGAAGTTTCTTTTCTTGCGCCATTTGATATTTGTCGATTTGTGTTGAATGCTGCGGTGGGCTATTACGCATTTACGGAGCTGCCTACTATTTCGGCTATGATTTTAGCTTCAATATTTTTGGTTTTTGTTTCATGGAAAGTTAGGACGGGATAAGGCCTCAAACCTACAGCAACAAATGTGCGGCTCAAATGTCTATGGCTTTGGCTTTATATTCCACGCTTCTACATGAATTTTATTATTTTGATCTAATATGACTTTGCAGAAGTGCCCTGTTTTGACTTTAAGCTCAAGCATAGCGTGGTCACTTACAAGCTGGTCCCATTTTTCAGTAAAGTATAAAAAATAACGAATGATGCCATTACTGCTGATCAAAATTTGTGGTGATTGGGTGTTGGCCTGTGCTTGATTTTGCCTTAGAGTATCAAAAAAAGTTAATAGTTTGTCGGTATGGTCTTGTTGTGAACCGATGAATATATTATCTTGCCATTTGGTTTGATGTTGCCAGCTTAGATCTTGTTCTGGCCATTGTTGTTTAATCTCATCGCTACTGAGGCCCTCCCATAATCCATAGTCAATTTCATCTAAGGCTGAAATATGTGTTTGAGCGGGGGTGTCTGGATAATAGGTTTTGAGCAGTTCTAGGGATTTGGTTTGGCGTTGTAAAGATCCGCTATAAATATAGCTAGGTGTAATATTGTGTGCTTGTAAGTATTGGCCCAATAAATTTGCTTGCTCTTCTCCACGTTGGGTTAGCGCTAAATCCGATTTTAAACCGACTTGAACAATTTTATCACCTGTGTCAAAAGTATTGCCATGTCTATATAGATAAAGCGTTAGATTTTCAGATTTTGTTTTGTTATTTGAACTCATACTAACTCGCCTTCTCGTTTGATAATATTCTCTACAAAAGCAACATCTTCAGGGGTGTCTATAGACCCATGAGTTCGACCTTGGTAATCAACCGGCACAACTTGAATGGCGATATTATTTTCTAAAGCCCGAAGCTGTTCTAATTTTTCTGTTTGCTCTAAGGGAGAGGGGGGCAATGCTTGCAGTTGTTCTAATGCTGCAAATTTATAAGCGTATAGTCCTATATGTCTATAGAGTAACGTAGGTGTTCCATGAGCATAAGGGATGACCTGTTTAGAAAAATATAAGGCTTGATAATTTTTATCAAATACAACGCATGTGCCAGAAGAAGGGCTTACGGTCTTATGCGCTAAAAAATCTTCAATGGCTTGGCCGGTCATTTTTTGCGCTGGTGTAGCGATGCCAGATTTAGGATTATCTATTAAACTTTGAATCAGATTGTCAATAATCCAAGGTGGGGTTAAGACAGCGTCCCCTTGCAAACTGAGAACAATATCATCCGACTGCGCAAAATCACATGTGGTGGCATAAACACGTTCTGTACCATTTCTACAGCTTTCGGGTGTCATCAAAACTTCGGCGCCAAATGACTTGGCATGGGCAAAAATTCTATTGTCATCGGTTGCCACAATAACTTGAGTGGCTAATTTTGAAGCGGTTGCCAGGCACCATACTCGCTCTAGCAATGTTTTTCCGGATATAGTTGTGAGCGGCTTACCCGGAAAACGAGAGGATTGGTACCTAGCGGGGATGACAATATAAGCAGAAGGCTTGCTCACGAGAACCTCTAATCAAAGTATATTAAAACAAGGACCGCCATTATAATCATTATGCAGTCTGAGGGCTAATATAACCACAAGCCCATTGCGTGAAATAATCACCTTCTTCTATATTGTTACAGCCATGGATTGAGCGATCGACCGTTAAATTAACAAATTCTCTAAAACCTAACATTAGATGCATGACCTCTAATGTGCCCCAGATAGCTGTGCCGGTTGCAGCGAGTACAATACCCGTTGTTGAGATGAAGCCAGAGCCTGAAACTTGCGCGCATTGCTCTAAAGATAATTCTGATATAGTGGATGAAGAAGTAGATGAAGACATAACTAAGCCTCTAATAAATAAGTAAAAATCAACCAGATGATAATGATTCTTATTTGCAAAGTAAAGGGGAAAGATATTTATTTTACAAAACGAGAAACAGTAAGCATCCTTGCTTACTTGTGTTGGTAGGTTTGGACTAACGTGTTATTTGAACTTTAGTTGAACCTACGCGAACAAATTGTTGGTTTATCCATCTTGCATCAGATGTAAATAATCTCACGCAACCATGGCTTGCATTGTATCCTGGTACTGTATTGGAACCATGCATGGCATAACCTTTATAGAAGTGCATGCAATATGGCATTGGTGCACCACCATTTGGTCTAGGATATTTACTAGATTTGCAGCCGGCGCCTTGGCGTCTCTGAATGGTATAAGTGCCTTGCACTGTTCGGCAGGCCCGCTTTACATCAGGACAGTAATTTTTACCACCGGATGCAGGGCCCCAGTTCACTAAATTACCATTCTTATCATACGCCCCCCAAGCTAATTGTTTTAGATTAACCTTAAGCATGGTTCTACTTTGAGGTTTAATTTTTTTGGGGAAGGGCGCTAAAGACAAGAAGTTCGAACTGCTCAAGTTTCTAGGCACCGCAATGGTCATACCCGAAAGTAAGCCTGTATTCATTCGGTTGACCTTGCGAACAATTTCGCGCTCTCTTGCATTGGGGAATAACTTGTGCCAGCTTTGACCTCGTTTGACTTTCATACAGTAGTACCCTGATTGTTTACACAGCTGATAGCCAAATTTCTTGCTAAAAGAGCTTTTGGCTTGTGCTGTTGCTGCAAAAGATAGTAAACAGATAAATGTAATTATTAAACGACTCATATAAATAGACCTCTCTCTAGTTTTTACTTAAATCTTATAAACATAAAATCTATATGTTTTGTAACTGAGACCAGAAAGAAGAAACGAAGTTCAAGAAATGTAAAGCGGTATTTTGATCACTGTTAACTTTGCCAGCCAGAGTTGTCCTATTATTAATATATTATTGCTTCAATCCCATTAGGAATTAGATTGTGCGCTTCAGAGGATTCACACTTGTAGAGGTAATGGTTGTCGTCACCATTATTGGCGTTCTAGCGGGTATTGCTGTGCCTTCCTATCTTGAGTATGTAGCACGCTCCAAGGTAACAGAGGTCTTATCTTTGTCTTCTAACGCTAAAAATGCGATGACAGAGTATATTATTTCTAATGGTGCATATCCTTCTGGCGCTGCTCAGGCTGGCATTGTGCTAATAAAAACAACAAATTTGAGTTTAATGACAGTAGATGATTCTGGGCGCATCAGCCTTACCGTTGACCCGATTAATGTGGGTGTTACGTTGCAACTACACTTACAGGCCACCTCAGAAGCCTTTGGCGTCAGCTGGGCTTGCTCATCTACTGGTAATCAACAATACGCGCCAGACTCTTGTCGTTAACACTACCCACTGTTTAGCCAGCTAAATTTAATAATATCTTCCGGTGGTGGTTCACTATCTTATTCAAATTCTTTAAACTAGGCTCCTAAGCGCGGGCATCACGCATAATATTGGGATTATTTTGTGAATCATATAAAAGAAGACGATAAAAAAGTTTGGGTTGAAGTGGAAGTTAATAAATTTACCGATGGTATTACGGTATTTAGAGGCAGAATGGCCAAAGCGGAGTTAGAGGCCTGGACGGCAGGTGAACTAGTTGACTGCATGGTTAAGTTAGAAAAAACTTATTGGTTTCAGGATGAGCGCGTTTGCATGTTGGGTTATGGTGATGGCAATGGTAAGCATTACACCGGCGACACTTATATTCGAGTAGATACGATTATGTTGGTTTTTGTGCTCAAAGATGAAAGTTACCCCAATGGTAAGGTTATGAATCTCAAAGACACAAACAATGTTTACCACTTTCCAGGAAGAGAATAACAATGAAAGCCACTAGCATCGTTGAGACAAATTTAGCGCCTTTGCCTATAGGGAGTTATTCTCAAGCGGTCAAAGCCGGGCCTTTTGTATTTATTTCAGGACAAATAGCTCTTGTACCCTCTACAAATGAAATGAAGACACTCTTTTCAGAGCAAATTAGCCAAGTTTTTGCAAACCTGGGTTCAGTTGCGACAGAGGCGGGGGGGTCTTTAGAAGATGTGACCAAATATACAATTTATTTGACAGACTTAAGTTTGTTTCCCGAGGTTAATGCTTTTATGTCTGAGAATTTACCCCGTCCCTTTCCCGCAAGGGCTACGGTCGAAGTATCAGCATTACCTAAAGGGGCTAAAATTGAAATTGATGCAGTATTGTATATTCAAAACTAGTCCTGCTCTTAATGTTTAGATTCGAATGACATAGTGAGTGGGGTGTGCTATCTTTGCCTGACCAAAATTAAAAAGTGATTTGCTTAGCTTTCTAATTTAATTGAATTTAGCATAAGCAGATAGTTGATTGACTGGGATTCGCTTAAGGAATGTATGTGGCATCATTATTCTCGTTTCTGAAACCTGCCCCTTATAAGCCCATAACCAAAGATTCCGGTACTATCGATAGAGAATATCGTGCATGGCGATTTAGAATTCTTTACTCTCTCTTTTTTGGTTATGCAATTTTTTATTTTACGCGCAAGAGTTACACTTTTGTAATGCCATATATGGCACAAGACTTAGATTTTAGCAAAACGCAACTCGGCTTACTCAGTAGTATCTTATATATAGCTTATGGCATTAGTAAGTTTGTTAGCGGCGTACAATCTGATCGCTCTAACCCTCGCTATTTTATGGCTTTAGGATTATTCCTGACCGGGATCCTAAACATTCTGTTTGCTTTTAGTTCATCACTTTGGATGTTTGCCTTATTTTGGGGGATGAATGGCTGGTTCCAAGCATGGGGGTGGCCTGCCTGTTGCAAAGAGCTTAATTACTGGTATGCACAATCAGAACGTGGCTTGTGGTATAGCATTTGTAGTACGTCACATAATCTTGGGGGCGCGTTGATTCCCTTGATTGTTGTTTATCTTGCAATGCACTTTAATTGGCGTGTTGCAATGCTAGTTCCAGCCGGCATTAGTATTATCATGAGTCTAATACTACTTGAACGCTTAAGGGATGTCCCCAGAACACTCGGCTTGCCGTCAGTGGAAGTCTATAAAAAAGAAAAAACTGCCGGTAAAGCTGAGCAAGCAAAAGAACATGCCTTACTATCAGTCAAAGATATTTTATTTAAACAAGTGCTAACGAATAAATATGTTTGGATTTTGTCTATTTCTTATTTTTTTGTTTATGTTGTTCGTGTCGCGATCAATGATTGGATTTTTATGTACCTAACAGAGGTTAAAAATATCAGCGATGGTTTTGCGAGCTGGGGAGTTTTTGCCTTTGAAATAGGGGGCTTTGCTGGCATGATCGCTGCTGGTTGGGGATCCGATCGCTATTGGAAGGGTAACAGAATACCCGCCGTGGTTATTTGTGCAGTAGGCATGGTGGCTTCAGTGATTGCTTTATGGATTTCGCCAGCGAATCATATGTATTACGATATGGCTTTATTAGCTTTAATAGGCGCTTTTGTTTTTGGTCCACAAATGATTGTGGGCTTAGCGGCCGCTGAATTTGTTGATAAGCGCGCCGCTTCTGCTTCGAATGGCTTCACCGGCACCTTGGGATATTTTGGTGCAGCATGTGCAGGCTTACCTGTAGGTTATATGATTGATATGTGGGGCTGGGATGGATTTTTTGTCTCAATGTTAGTTAGTTCTTTTGTGATCTTTGGAATTTTATTACCTTTATGGTCTGTTGGTAACAAACAAAATCAACCACAGCATTCTGTTGGTCGTTCCAGAGCCTAATCGTTTTAGTTGTTGATTTAGGAAAATAAAGCTATGCAAGCCCAGGACGATCTTAAAAAAAAGCATAATACAATATATCAAAAAATAAAAAATACATTTTCTACTATTACTTCAATACTGCGGTCTAAATATTTTTTAATCCCAATGTTTGGGTTAGACTTTGCGATCCAGGGTGGTACAGAAGCTTTGATTCCATTGCTAGCACAAATGGGCATTACAACTGCGTACCCACTGCTTGTTGAATTAGGTTTTGCCTTATTAGTAGGCGTTGGTATTTATTTTGCTTACAAAGCAACAATGGATTACATTGTTAGCCCTGTCTTAAGCTTCTGCGGCCAGTGGTTTAGCAGCAATATTTATCAACCCTGTTGTAATTTTGCAAATAGATTTAGAAGCACAAACAGCAATAATATCCAGCCTTCGCTTGTTAATCCTGAAAGTGATATTGTATTAGAGGACGCAGCGCCTATCTTGTTATCCTCTGCCGCCTTAACAACAGGTGCGCCCACAGAGGATAAAAAAGATATACCCAGTCTTGAATCATCAAAGCAGGACAGTAGATTGCACTGCGGTTTTTAGACCTTTGTTTTTAATTTTAGTAAGGTGTTGTGGCAAATAAGATAGAGTATATAGTAAGATGAGTTATCTCCACATTTTCATGGATGAGTCATGCGTTGAAAATAAGGCTAAAAAAAACTATTGTATTTGCTGTACTGTTTTTTGCCTATATGGATATGCAACTAATGGCAATAATACACACTCCTCCAGCTGTACCCTATAATTCTGCTATTGATACTATAGATAAATCAGATGAAGAATGGTCCCAAATTCTGTCGCCTGAGCAATATGAAATACTGCGGAAGGGGGGGGACTGAGCGTCCAGGCACCGGTGTATATGATAAGTTTTATGAAGCAGGAACTTACGTTTGTGCAGCTTGTGGCAATCCTCTTTATAGCTCCTCTTCAAAATACGATTCTAAAACAGGCTGGCCAAGTTTTTGGCAGCCGCTCAATAGTGACAGTATAGAGACCAAACCAGATAGATCTTTATTCTTTATTGTCAGGACTGAGGTACATTGTAAACGTTGCGGCGGACATTTGGGGCATGTCTTTGACGACGGGCCTAAGCCTACCGGTTTAAGATATTGCATGAATTCTCAGGCTATGAGTTTTATCCCAGCTGAAGATTAACCTATAAGTTAGAGTCACCGTTCATGGAAATGAAAATAAATGTTATTAGAATGATTTACAAAGTAAGCTGAACTTAGTGCTTTGAGAGTTTGAAGCAACCTTAACGTTAAGTTGAGTAACTATTACTTTATCCCTGAAGATCATAGCATTTTTAGGTTTTTTCCCCCTTTAATTAGTAAAAATAGAAGTAAATTCCAGAGTTAAATTTCTTTTTTAGCAATTTTATTGACTAAATATCAAGGTATGGTATCTTAGCTCTTCAAATCAAAGCCAGTGAGTGCTCAAACCAAAACCGGAGACTATACATGAAGTACTATGTAGTTATAGAAGATACCAATCCCCAAGCATCAGCAGCAAATTATACAGCTGCTCATTACCAAGCTCTTGTAAAAGACAGCTCAGCAGCAAAAGCCTCATATCTTATATTAGATATGATTAAAACCCAGGCAGATGCCACACAGATAGCTAATGATAAAAGTGCAGATAGTGAAAATGCTTTTGTGGTATTCGAAGTAGAAGCTAACGGTAAAGCTGTGAATTCCGGTAAAGGACAAAAAGGTAAATTAACGGCATTCAAGACACAGTTTTTGAGTGCAGTTCATATGGTTCAAGCTGAGGCTGCAGAATTATCTGTTTCGAGGGAAGATTTAGCGTTATCTTCAGGCTCATCATCAGATGAAGACCAAGCTGATTTATCTTCATCTTTATCATCAGATGAAGGCCAAGCTGATTTATCCTCATCTTCATCTTTCTCAGCAGAAGAAAAAGAGTTGCTAGCAGAAGTAGAAGCAGAAGCTCGAGCTGCTCACGCTCAAGCCGTAGCAGAGGCTATTCAAGT